>ENA-ORUQ01000582-ORUQ01000582.1-human-gut-metagenome-genome-assembly--contig:-NODE-582-length-40313-cov-4.422425_pt1 | contig 40313 bp, 41 predicted proteins | sample MGYA00242081_ERZ509211 | MGnify/ENA primary metagenome ERZ509211 (study PRJEB26280, sample SAMEA2338785) | human gut metagenome | biome: human gut; feature: human-associated habitat; material: faeces...
GTGTTTTTCTTTTTTTCATATGAATCCTCCATTCATTTTTGATATTCTTCGTCGTGTTTTCTCCTGTCCTTTCAATGTAACTATAATTATTTTATATTATAAGACTGATTTTGTCTATATTTCATAACATAAAAATAGTACGGAATCAGCGGGATAAGCGCAGCGATCCATGCCATCGGATCCGCAAGACAAACTCCGGCAAAACTGGTCCTTCCTGCAACCAATAACACGATTGTTGCCCTTGCTACCAGTTCAAATACACCTCCGAGCATAGGAACTAATCCATACCCCATTCCCTGAAGAGCATTTCGAAAGACAAAAATTGTACACAGAAACGGATATGCCCAGAAAACTGTACGGAAATATGTTACAGAAACCTGTATAACGTCTGTCTGTGATGGGCTGATAAAGAGATACGTAAAATATTTTCCGCCCAAGTAAACCAATAACATTTCAATCCCACTCCAGATCAGAAGCATGATCCAGGAATATTTTACTCCCTGTTTTACACGATCCATCCGACCTGCACCACGATTCTGACCGACATAAGTTGCAATAGTAGCTCCCATGGAAACAGCAACCATGCCAATGATATTCTGTATCTTACCTGCAGCCGAAAAACCGGCCATATATGTTGCTCCATAAATATTTACCGCACTCTGCACAATAATCGTACCAATTGCAGTAATAGAAAACTGCAGTCCCATTGGTATTCCAAGTGAAAAAAGTCTTCCAAAACTGCCCTGTTGAAGTCTGAAATTTTCCTTTTTCAGGTGAAGAATCGGATAACGCTTTATAATATATATGAGACAACAAATTGCAGAAACGGCCTGCGCGATGACTGTCGCATATGCACAGCCGTCTACCCCCATTCCGGCAAAACGAATCAATACAACATCAAGTACAACGTTGATTCCTGCTGAAATAATCAGAAAATACAACGGAGATTTAGAATCACCAAGGGCACGTAAAAATGCAGCCAAAGTATTATACGCTGCAGTTACAAGAAGTCCCACATAAATAATTCCCATATATCCGGCAACATCATCCATAAGTTCTGCTGGTGAATTCATCAATCGTAAGATTGGAATATTAAACACAAGAAATCCAATGGTCATTGCCACCGCAAACCCCATCATCAGATAGATTGACATTGCCACAAAATGTCTCATATCTTCGTATTTTTTTGCGCCAAATCTCTGCGCAACGATAATAGCAAAACCACTGCTCAGGCCATTCAGCCACCCCGTCACAAAAAACATCAAAGATCCGGTACTTCCAATTGCCGCAAGTGCATCTACTCCAATAAACTGCCCCGCAACAATAGAATCTACTATATTATAAAACTGCTGAAAAACATTGCCGAGAAACATCGGTATCATGAACTGAATAATCAGTCTTACCGGGTTTCCGACTGTCATATTATTTGTCCTGTCTTTGCTCAATCTATTTCCTTTCTCATTACAAGACAGCAGAAAAAGCTTTTCCGCTTTGCCTGCTGTCTTATATACTTCTCACTTCTCTTATTTTTCGTCTGTTTTTATTTACTTCACAATCCCAATAATCTGGCTAATATCTTCAACCTTCTGCTGTACCATAAACTTCTCTATTTCTTCTGCAATTTCAACAGTTGCATAAGGATTAAAGAAATTCGCAGTGCCTACAGAAACAGCCGTCGCACCTGCCATAATAAACTCAAGTGCATCTTCTGCAGTTGCAATGCCGCCCATTCCGATGATTGGAAGCTTCACTGCCTGTGCTACCTGGTAAACCATGCGGACAGCAACCGGCTTTACTGCCGGACCGGACATGCCGCCTGTCTTGTTTGCAAGTGCAAATGTCCTTCTGTAAATATCAATTTTCATACCTGTCAGCGTATTTATCAGCGATAAAATATCTGAGCCGCCTGCCTCTGCTGCCTTCGCCATCTCTGTAATATCTGTTACATTCGGACTCAACTTCATAATGATCGGCTGTTTTGCATATTTCTTAACTTCTTTTGTGATTGCCTCAAGCGCATGCGGATTCTGCCCAAAAGCAATGCCGCCTTCCTTAACATTCGGGCAGGATACATTGATCTCCAGAAGATCTACCGGTTCATCTGCCAGTCTTTCCACTACTTCGCAGTAATCCTCGGTACTTTTTCCACATACATTGACGATGATCTTTGTATCATATTGTTTCAGAAATGGAATGTCTCTTTTGCAGAAAAGATCAATTCCCGGGTTCTGAAGTCCAATTGCATTCAACATACCACTGGCAGTCTCTGTCACTCTCGGTGTCGGATTTCCCGGCCACGGCACGTTTGCAACGCCTTTTGTCACAACACCGCCAAGTTTGTTCAGATCTACAAATTTTAACACATTCCTGCGAAAATAACAACTTCCGCAGGAATGCTCTTTATCGTGCTTATATTTTCTTTACATATAACCGGTTGCCCTTGTACCGTGGGATTCCCGGTCCTGTCACATTATAATTCATTCCGCCATACAGTTTTATTTTTCCGGTCACTTTTGCCCAGTCAGGGTCATACACTCTGCCATTGACTTCAGCCCAGCCGTGTCCACCGGATGATACCGCATACGCTTTATATCCTACTGCATTTGCAAGATACGCAAACGCTGCGCCAAATCCGAAGCAGTCTGCCTTTTTTCTGTAAAGCATGATCTCCCCATAATGAATATCCCAGTCAGAACCACTGTAAAATTTTGTATCTGCACCGTATCCATATGATACAGCTCGCCTGAAAGCAGCCTTAAGCTTCTGTGCTTTTGTCATTTTGTTATTTGTACATCTGTCCACTTCTGAACTGGCGAGAACCATCAGTTTCAGTTTACGAAGCTGCTGTTTATTATACGAGGCTGTACCGTTCTTTTTCAGACGGATGCCATTTACCTTCGTAGATTTCTTCATGTATCCGCCGGCACCGCCTGCCTGTCTGAAGAAATAGTATTTTTTCTTTACACAGCGCCAACCGGTTCTCTGAACTCCGTTTGATGCAAAATAGTATTTTTTTCCATTGACTGTCACAAGCCCTTTCGCTTTCTTTCCCTGCGCATTGTAATAATAGACATTTCCGTTGGAAGCCTTTACAAATTTGTTTTTCGCGCCTGCGGCCTGCGCAGAAACCGAAAACAAAATGCAGCAAAACAATGCCAGCAAAATCATCAAACCATATTTTTTCTTTTTCATTCAAATCCCTCTCTTTTTTGATCTTCTTATATCAATATTTAAACTGTACGATCTTCTGTACCTGATAAGCTGTCGTAAAGTCACTGGTACCAAAGCATCCGCCCCATCCTGCAAAAGCGCCCTCGGCATCATAATGTTTTCCATTGATCATAACCCAGCCATGTCTTGTATAACCATCTGCCGCATGGTCTCTGCTTCCCGGAACCCTGCCGCAGATCACATATGGTTTATAACCAAGTTCCTTTGCAAGTGCAGCAAATGTACAGGCAAAACCATAGCAGTTTCCTCTGCTCTGATCAAACATTTTCTGTGCACAGCCAATCCACCATTTATCTGCATTAAGATCCGGGTCTGCCCATACATAATAATAGAAATGATTGCCGTATGCCAGATAATTATAGCAGGCTCTCAGTTTCTGTCCTTTTGACATCTTTGAATTTGTTACTCTGTTAATAATATTACGGGCAGTTACTTTTAACTGTGCGGCCTTATTAGCCTTCGTCTGTCCATTACTGTTAAAACTCAGCCCGGCATAGGTTGTATCATGTTTCAGAACCCCATATTCATCTGCATAATATGTATATCTCCCCACTTTGAACCATCCGATACGAAGTGCCCCGTTTTTGTAGAGATAATATTTCTCATTGCGGTAAGTTACAAATCCGGCGGATTTTCTTGTGTAAAGACTTCCGTCTTTGCGAAACAGATAACGGACACCCTTTACCAATCTTCTTCCCCTCAGTGCGTATCCATCTTTGCCGAAATAGTATTTTTTGCCTTTAACGGTTTTCCACTGATTCTTGATTTTTTTGCCATTTTTGTAATAACAGTATTTCTTTGATGCTTCCTTATAAAAACCATTCTTCTTTTTCTTAGTTTTTTTCTTTGCTGTAGATTTTTTAGTAGTTTTTTGGGCTGCTGCATAAACATCGCAGCTAGTCACTGGCTCGTACATCTGCACTGCCAACATCGCTGCCAATATCAGCAAAAATATACGAATCTTTTTCATCTGTGCGCCTCCTGCTGTCATTCCTTATATATTTGTGCTTATTATTTCACGATACCAATAAGCTGATTGATATCTTCAACCTTCTGCTGTGCCATAAACTTCTCAATTCCTTCTGCAATTTCAACAGTTGCATAAGGATTAAAGAAATTCGCAGTGCCTACAGAAACAGCCGTCGCACCTGCCATAATAAACTCAAGTGCATCTTCTGCAGTTGCAATGCCGCCCATTCCGATGATTGGAAGCTTCACTGCCTGTGCTACCTGGTAAACCATGCGGACAGCAACCGGCTTTACTGCCGGACCGGACATGCCGCCTGTCTTGTTTGCAAGTGCAAATGTCCTTCTGTAAATATCAATTTTCATACCTGTCAGCGTATTTATCAGCGATAAAATATCTGAGCCGCCTGCCTCTGCTGCCTTCGCCATCTCTGTAATATCTGTTACATTCGGACTCAACTTCATAATGATCGGCTGTTTTGCATATTTCTTAACTTCTTTTGTGATTGCCTCAAGCGCATGCGGATTCTGCCCAAAAGCAATGCCGCCTTCCTTAACATTCGGGCAGGATACATTGATCTCCAGAAGATCTACCGGTTCATCTGCCAGTCTTTCCACTACTTCGCAGTAATCCTCGGTACTTTTTCCACATACATTGACGATGATCTTTGTATCATATTGTTTCAGAAATGGAATGTCTCTTTTGCAGAAAAGATCAATTCCCGGGTTCTGAAGTCCAATTGCATTCAACATACCACTGGCAGTCTCTGTCACTCTCGGTGTCGGATTTCCCGGCCACGGCACGTTTGCAACGCCTTTTGTCACAACACCGCCAAGTTTGTTCAGATCTACAAATTCACTGTATTCAGCTCCGGAACCAAATGTACCGGAAGCGGTCATTACAGGATTTTTTAACTCTACTCCCGCAAGAGTTACTTTTGTATTTATCATAACTCCACCTCCGTACTTAAGAATACCGGTCCGTCTTTGCAGACACGTTTGTTATGTACCTGGGAATGTGCATCGATATCTTTTGATTTGCAGACACATGCCAGACAGGCACCGATTCCGCATGCCATTCTTTCTTCCATAGAAATCCAGCAGGTAATATGATTTGCTGCCGCATATTCCTTCAGTGCGCGAAGCATCGGAGTCGGGCCGCAGGCAAAGATCACATCTGCTTCCAGTGTTTTTTCCTGAATTGCATTCAGCACATTGCCCTTTGTTCCTGAGCTTCCGTCTTCTGTTGCCACATAAACATCTGCATATTTGGCAAATTCTTCATTCAAAAACAGTTCATCTCTGTAACCGAGAACAGCTGTTTTCTGTGCATTTAACTGTTTTGCAGTCTCCAGCATTGGCGGAATACCGATACCACCGCCGATCAGAAAGACTTTTTTGCCCTCTGCTTCTTCGAGCGGAAAACCATTTCCGAGTGGTCCAAGTGCTTCGATCTTGTCCCCTGGCTGCATCTTTGAAAAGGCTTCTGTACCGGTATTTTTACCGGTCACACGGTAAACCAGACGAATCCGGCTGGTTTCTTTGTCAATCTCACAGATACTGATTGGTCTCGGAAGTAATTTACCGGCATTTCCTGTATATAAAGAAAGAAACTGTCCCGGACGTGCATACTGTGCCATCTGATCAGTCTGCAGCCAAAGGCTGAAAATATCTTTACCTATTTCTTCCTGACTGACAACAGTCAGATTTTCTTTAGTCTTTGTACTCATCTGTCTCCTCCTGCCCACATTAGCGGTTCTGTAATGCGCCGTCAATGTCCGCAATCATCACTTCTACTGCCTTACGGGATGCATCTGCATAATTGAGCTCTCCGAATTCTGCGTAAGCTTCCTGTTTGTATGCAGCAATGATTCCTCTGGAAGAGTTTACGATTGCACCAAGTCCGTCTTCATTAAAGAAGTGAACGAGATCTGCACCTTTTCCACCCTGTGCACCATATCCCGGTACAAGGATAAAAGTCTTTGGCATCAGTTTACGAAGTACTTTGCCCATTTCCGGATAGGTAGCACCGACTACAGCGCCAATATAACTGTATTCTTTGCCCATGTGGTCTTTGCCCCAGTCAGCAACCTTTTCGCCAACCCATTCATACAACGGACGTCCATCGATCAGGCGATCCTGGAATTCTCCACTGGATGGATTAGATGTCTTAACAAGAATAAACAAGCCTTTATTTTCTTCTTTGCAGACATCAATAAACGGTTTTACGCCATCTGATCCGAGATATGGATTCACCGTTGCAAAGTCCTCATCGAATCCTGCATATTTCTTAGAACCAACCTGTACATGTCCGAGATGTCCGACTGCATATGCTGCGGATGTAGAACCGATATCACCACGTTTGATATCTCCGATCACAACAAGATCTTTGGATTTGCAGTAATCTACGGTCTTTTTGTATGCCTGTAACCCCGGGATTCCAAACTGTTCATACATGGCAATCTGCGGCTTCACAGCAGGAATAAGATCATATGTTGCATCAACGATTCCTTTATTGAACTGCCAGATTGCTTCTGCTGCTCCTTCCAGAGTCTCACCAAACTCCACAAATGCCTTTTCCTGAATATGTTTCGGAATATAGTTCAGCATCGGATCAAGTCCTACAACGATCGGTGCATTGGTTTTACGGATTTTTTCAATAAGCTTGTTAATCATAACTGCTTCCTCCTGATGATTTATATTCTATAGTTTTATATACATTATCACCAATATCATACACGAAAAGGACGATTTAATAAAGTGTTTTTTACATATTGACCTTGACATTTTCATACCCTCGGTCTATAATTCATTCATAGACGAAAAGTACCTTAATATAAAATCACTAGTTTTTAGAGATTATATATTACCCAACGATATAGTCTCTAAAATCTGGTGATTTTTTCGTCAGATGGACATTTAACTTTTTATTTTTATGGAGGTAACATCATGAACAAAGGAACTGTAAAATGGTTCAACGCAGAAAAAGGCTATGGTTTCATCACAGGAGAGGATGGCGCTGACGTATTCGTACATTTTTCTGCAATCAATGGTGAAGGATTCAAATCACTGGACGAAGGACAGGCAGTAACTTATGATTTAACAGAAGGCGCTCGCGGAATGCAGGCTGCTAACGTTACAAAATTATAATTAACATCTGATACTTCAGGTTTCATAACCTTCAAATAAAAAGCCCCGGGAGTTCCCGGGGTTTTTTATTATCTCATTTACTCTGCATCAGACGAAAGGCCTGAAACATAATTGTCGATTGCTGAAGTATCCATAACTGTCTCTGTCACGGTAGATGCTTCTTTTGCTTCAATTTTAGTGTAGGCAGAAAATCCGATCCAGCCAACCATCGCAACGCAGATGGCAATCCATGCAAGGATTTCCAGTTTGTCGATGATTCTTTCCTTTCTGGCGGCTTTGGAACGTCCATACTTGCCTGCTCTGTAGTTATCTACTTTCTTCTGACTCATATCAAGAATCTCCTTTGCTGTATAAGCTCATGCTTTTGTCATTATATCACACTATCATTAAAAAGTGAAGCATCTTTACCGCTTATACAGTCGTTGTTCACAGGATCTTCACACCGCTACGATCACACCGCCATCATTCGCATACATGCTGCTGACACCTGCGGTATCCAGAATCACAATCTTTTTTATCGGCATCCGCTCTTCCAGCGCATTCTTTAACAAAATTGCTCTTTCATGACAATTGCAATGAGAAATTGCAAGAGTCTTCTGTCCGCTGTCAGCAGTCTTCTCCACGATTGCCTGTGCCATCTTAACCAGTGCTTTGTTCATTCCTCTTGCCTGATCAAGCTGACAGATTGCACCTTCTTCTGTAGATCCCATGACCGGTTTGATCTTGAGTGCACTTGCCACAAGCGCTTTCACCTTGCTGAGTCTTCCGTTTTTACGAAGTGTCTCCAGATTGTCCAGCACAAAAAAGGTATGCTGCTGCTCAATATACGCATCAACCGTCTCAATAACCTGTTCAAATGGAAGCCCCGCTTCTTCGCACTCCTGAATTTTCATTGCGATCAGAGTTTGACCTACTGATGCAGATTTCGAATTAAAGATGTGAATCTGTCTGTCCGGATGATCCTCCTGCAGAAGATTTTTGCCAAGAACAGCGCTGTTGTAAGATCCACTCAGTTCTGCTGAAAGAGTTACCGCATATACATGTTCTGCCTCACAGTCGAATGCACGCATATAGCGCTCAGGTGAAGGGCATGCAGATTTCGGACATTCCGGGCACTCTGCAACCCTTTTCAAAAAATCGGCCTGATCAAATGTTTCATCATCTATAATATTTACGCCATCTACGCTCAATGTCAAAGCGACTGATTCAAAGCGTGGATCCTGCTTCCATTCATCAAGTAATTCCCCACAACTATCTATAACAACTTTATAGCTCAAATATATCGTCCTCTTTTCCATAATATGTAGTATCGAATACCACATCTATATTAACATATAGCCACATATTTGAAAAGACTTTTTCGAAAAACTCTATTCTTTTTTTTCTTTCTGATCTATAATAGAAGCTACATTAATTCAGGAGAGTAAAAAAATGCTTGTACTCAAAATAAATGACGTTAAAAATTTTATGAATCAGCTTCTGATTGGCCAGACCTTCGACGATTTTTCTCTTGTTGAAGCTTCGATTACAACATTTTGCAGTTTCACGATCGATGGTAAGCTTCACAGAGATTTTTTTGACAGTGACAGTAAACAGCTCGCCGATCAGAGTGCTCCTTACTGTCCATGGAAAGAATTGAAATCTTATTGCTACTCTATTATTCGAGGCAAACTTCCACCCCTGCATTTTCGAATTACTTTTCAGTTAAGCCCCAGGCAGTTAACGCAGATTCTTCCTGCATTTTCTGATGTAATTACTGTTCCTGCCATCCGTGGACTAAATCTGAATCTACAGTACAAAAACCATGAATTATTCTGTACATCCGGAATTTCCTCGGACGGCTTTCTTCCCGACAAATCGCCGGAATTTATCTGGGATTCCTTTATTACGGATTATTTCAGAGCCCGCCAGATAAATTTTGACAGGCTTTAAATTGCTGATTGCCCATCAGGGGATTTTGTTCTTCTTCCTCTTCATATTCCGTCTGCAACAGATAATATGCCAGCATATCTACAAACTCACTGTTTGTCGGCCTGTATCTCAGTGGATAACCGGCTATCCGATCCATTGTTTCCTTATTTGCTGTCCAGCAGACGTTGATCACTGTACGAATGTCATGTTCTATATTGACCGGTGTTGATTTAAACTTCTTAGCCAGATGTGGATAAATATCTTTTGTAATCTTAATCGGATAATCCTGAAGCTCCATAGACATCATTACTGCTTCTGCCACATAATAATAGCCTTTATATTTTGAAGTCATACCCAATTGCCTGATCAATCTATATACTTTTCTCATGTGCTCTCCCTCCGCTTTTTCCTGTTTTGTCATTATTATACGACAAAATCTTTTTATTTTTCTTTTGCCTACCAAACTCGTTCTAGTTCGAGAAAAAACGACATTTTCAGAGAGAACCTTATTTTTTTCAACCAAAATTTTTTGTTTTAAGAACCATGTACGCATCAGCATATTCGATTTGTCTTTTGTTGTCAAGAATTAATTTGTTTGTTGAAAAAAAGTTCCCAAATCCAGTCTCAAGACCGCATTTGGGAACTTTATAATAATCTTTGCTTACATGTTTCTTATTTTTATAAATTACGCATATATCTGATGTTTTTATTTTGTAAGAAGCATCAGAATTTCATTGCTTCTCTGTACAAATTTTGTCATTTCATCTGGTGAAAGCTGTTTGTGGCTCAGCATTGCCAGATCATAAAGCTGCTGGCAGATCATTTCTGCATGAGCAGATTCCTGATTCTCGGCAAGATATTTAACAAGCGGATGACTTATATTCAGCACCAGCGTCTCCTGACCGCCAAACATACCCGGATCCATGCCATACATATTGTACATTTTCATCATATCCTGCATACGACGGCTTTCTTCAGAAAGTGTCATCATTGCAGCAACTGATTCATTTTTCAGGTTTTCAACCTTCACTTCAAGCTTGTCCATATTAAGACTCTTACGGAAAAGCTCTGTCAGAGCTTTTGCTGTTTCTTCGTCAGCCGCACCCTCACCTTTCAGTTCTTCCGTTACATCAGCATCAATTCTCTTGAACTGAATTGTCTGATCCTTCTGCTCCAGATGAGAAATAAATGTTGTATCAATGTTATGAGAAAGAATCACTGCATTCTTTCCTGCTTCTCTGAACATGTTGATGTACTGGCTCTGCTGTACAGCATCTGTTACATAGAAGATCGTTGTCTTTTCCGGTTCTTTATTTTCGTCCTTCTTCTCTGTATCTTCTGTTTTTTCTGTATCTTCAGCCTTTTCTTCTGTGTCTGCTTTCTTATTCTGTTCGATGCAGTCTTTCAGTGTCAGATACTTGTTGTCGATATCTTTAAAGAGGATATAATCATGCAGTTTCTCAGCAAACTTGCTGTCTTTGATACAGCCGAATTTGATAAACGGGCTGATATCATCCCAGTATTTCTCATAAGATTCGCGGTCGGTCTTGCACATACCGGTCAGCTTGTCAGCAACCTTCTTGGAAATGTATTCGGAAATCTTCTGAACAAACCCATCATTCTGAAGTGCACTTCTGGAAACATTCAGCGGCAGATCCGGACAATCGATCACACCTTTCAGAAGAAGCAGAAATTCCGGAATTACTTCTTTGATGTTGTCTGCGATAAATACCTGATTGTTATATAGTTTGATGGTTCCTTCAATGGAATCATATTCTGTATTGATCTTCGGGAAATACAGAATACCTTTCAGGTTAAACGGGTAATCCATGTTCAGATGAATCCAGAACAGTGGCTCCTTATAATCCATAAATACTTTACGATAAAATTCTTTATAATCTTCATCAGAGCATTCATTTGGATGTTTCATCCACAACGGGTTCGGATCACTTAAGGAAACCGGACGTTTGTTAATCTTTACACGGTCTCTTGCAGGAGAAACTTCGACAACTTCTTTCTCGCCTTTGTCGTTTTCTTTCTCTTCTGTCTTTGCATCTTCATGGATATGCTCAACAACAACATCATCATCCTTCAGATCCGCTTCATCGATTGTTTCGTATTCCTGCTCTGCATTTGCTTTGGAAAGATAAATATTTACCGGCATGAAAGAACAATATTTCTCGATAACCTCACGCATACGGTATTCGTTACAGAATTCCAGGCTTTCATCATTCAGAAACAGTGTGATCTCAGTTCCGACTGTTGTGCGGTCGCCATCTTTCATATCATATTCTGTACCACCGTCGCAGGTCCAGTGAACCGGTGTCGCACCTTCTTTGAAAGAAAGTGTATCAATGTGTACTTCATCGGCTACCATGAAAGCGGAATAGAAACCGAGACCAAAATGACCGATCATCTGGTCATCTGTTGTCTTATCTTTATATTTTTCAAGGAACTCTGTTGCTCCGGAAAATGCAATCTGTGTAATGTATTCTTCTACCTCATCGGAAGTCATACCAATACCATTATCAATGAATTTCAGGGTCTTGGCATCTGAATCAACTACAACCTGCACTGCAGGTTTGTAATCATCTGCAAATGTATATTCGCCCATTACTTCCAGTTTTTTTAATTTGGTGATTGCATCACAGCCATTGGATACAAGTTCTCGAACAAAAATGTCATGGTCAGAATACAGCCATTTCTTAATGATCGGGAAAATATTCTCACTGTTGATTGATAAATTTCCATGCTTTTCAGCCATATTATCCACACTCCTTAAATTCGTTTTTTCATCTTTTTATATACTAATCCCCTTTTTTCCAAAAGTCAAGAAAAAATTAGCACTCATTCAAAATGAGTGCTAACAAAAAACTTTTTATTTATTTGTTTTTATTTTTCTTTTTGTAAAATACTACTCCGCCGATTGCTCCGGCCGCAATAATCAGAATACATATAAATGGAAGAATCTGCGTACTATCTCCTGTCTTCACGGCGCCAGTCTTGCTGATTGCCGGTGTCAGATCAGCTCCCGGAGCTGTCACATTAGCCTTTGTGATGGAAAATGATACCTGACGTGTATCTGTTGTATTGGTCGGCTGCCAGGAATTGCCATCGTACTTCTGCTGCTCAAAATTAACTTTTAATGTGTAGTCTCCACTCTTTGTCAAACCAAAAGATGCTGTATACGGTGCCGCATCCCATCCCAGAGTATTATTGAGTACAGTCCATGACTTCGGTTTATAACGTGTGTCTCCTTTACGCGGAGATGTATTATCCATTCCTGCACCTACTGCTGTAAAGGAAATCTTTGACTGAGTCGTATATACACCATTGTAATCGATTCCGGTGATTGTATTATTTTCGGCAGAAGCAATCTTCGGACTGTATGCCTTTACATTGACATCTATGGATGTCGCCAGATTCAGATTGTTATCATTATCCACACCGTCCGGAAGAGTAAGCGTTCCTGATACGCTGAAGTTCTGTTCATCTGTCGCGGACTGTCTGTAGGATGCTCCCTTTACATTCCAGGAAACAGCCGCTTTCATATTACCTGCGGTCGTTTCAATCACAACTGCGGATGGAAGCTTCAATGAAGAAGCACTTTTCTTGGTTCCGTTCGGAAGTCCGCTGACAGCCGATGGCTGCTGAATCTTCGTAAGGGTCGCGGTATCTTTGATCACCTGAAACGCTACAGAAATCGGAGTTGTTGCTTCAAATCCGCTTTCTGTTGCTACTTTAATCGTTTCTGTATAACTGCCGACTGCCAGACCTGCCTTAGGACGTACGGAAAATGTAATTCTGCCTTCCCCATTCGGTGCCAGTTTCAGAGAATCTTCTGTAGTGATCTCATAATTTCCACTCTGACTCACCGGCATAATTACTGTCTCTGGTATATTTCCGTTATTTGTATATGTGATCGTCTTCGCGTCAACTGCAGAATAGCCATTCTTTGCAGTCGCAAAGTCCAGAGTCTCATTCGGATTCGGGGTAAGGTCATGTGAAATACCCTGTACCGTCACAGTAGCGGTGATTGTAGCTATCTCCATCATCGCTGCCGGATCATTGACATTATTGACCGTAAATGTCTGCTGATATGGATTCGCATTGGCGTCAAGTCCGGTTACCGGTGTAATTGTAAGCGTTGCTGATGCACCCGGATTCACTGTAACTGTGTTTGTCTGCGCGTCTGTCTGCTCAGCCCAAACCGCCGTTGCTGCCTGATTCCCATCTCCTGATGCAGTAACAGAAAGAGCAACTGCTGTATCACTATTATTTGTAAATGTTACTGTCTTCTGCGCTGTTGTAGCATCATCTGTCGTATAGTCCTGTACAAAAGAGAACACTGGCGTAAGACTGTCATTTTCTCCGATTTTAATCTGATCTGCGGTTACCTGACTTGGATTCTCATTTGACGGATCTTCGTTCGATGGATCTTCGTTTGATGGATCTTCTGTCGTCCCGTTATTTTCATTCTCTGCCGGATAGGTATCATCGGAAGTTGCCGGTGGAATCCCACCTACGGCTTCTGTACCAGCCTTATCTTCTCCCGCAATAGAAGCATCCGCCTGCGTCGGCTGATCGTCTTCCATCTGGTCATCCTTTACAAGCGTATCCTCTGTCGGCGCTTCCTGTGGCTCGCCAGTCTGCTCCGACTGCTCTTCCTGTGGCTGTTCCTCTGTCACCTGTATCTCTGTCTGCTGATCATCAGAAGTCGCCGGTGGTATCTCATCTACCGTTTCTGCGCCCGCAGCTTCCGTATCCTCAGTGCTATCTGCATTGTCCTGCTGATCGTTGGTGTTCTCCTCATCAGTTGTCTGATCTTCTCCTGTTTCTTCGGAAGCATCCTCTGTCTGCGCCTCTGCTGCCGCTTCAAGTGCAGCTCCGCTCTCAGCATCAACCACTTCATCAGAAGTTACTGTCAGTGTGCCGCTATAACCTTTTTCTTCTTTTCCGGTAATTGTCAGCACAATCTTTGAACCGATGTCTTCCTTTGTCACTGTATAAGTCTTCTCTTTACCAAGCTCTTTCAGCTGTGGCGTTTCACCTGCATTTTCTGCGGCTTCATCATCAAATGTCTTTCTCGACCAGAGATATGTGACATCATCTTCTGTCAGTCCCTCCGTATCTACATTCTTAAAATCTGCGCTCAGAGTCTTTCCTTCTGCTGCGATTCCCTGAATCTTCAGTTTGCCGTTCAGAGCTGTCGTCTCTGCCGCAAATACGGTTATGGGAAGCATGGATAATGCCATAAGCACTGACATAATAATTGCAAGAATTCTCTCTTTCCGCATAACATACCCTCCTTTTAGTCTCTTTTTATAAGCGATCTGAAATTACGTCTTATATTATTTTATCTTTACGTGGGCATTCTGCCCTTCTTCTGTCAGAAATTATAGCACAGCATTTTTTACGGATGTAATTTGTATTTTACGATTTCCCGTATATATGCTTTTCCACCATTTTGTCCTTCAGACACAAAAATATCCCCATCCGTTCATTGCCGGACAGGGATATTTCCGCAACTTTTCTTTCGGTTTCAAGTTCTCAGGCCTCTACAATCAGATATCCACCGGATGGCAGTGTAAATACCTCACACGCTTCTTCCAGATCCTCATCAGTCATTCCACTGACATCAGCACCTGCCTCATCCAGATACGCCCTGACTTCTTTGATGTTTTCCACTTCTACCGCCATACAGTCTTCAAGAAATTCCTGCGCTTCCTCCGGTGTCTCTGCGACCGGTTCATCATAAAGTCTGCTCTGATCTTTGAGAAAAACTTCTACTGCTTCTTCTGAATACATTCTTTCAGCACCTCCTCTATATTTCCTTTTGCTTTGATCAGCTTTTTCAATATTGTCTGTACTCTGTCCGTTTCATATGCTGCCACTTCTTTTACACCCGATTTTGCATGTGCCATCGCGAAGCCATACGGAACTGATTTCAGCATATCGATATCATTGTATTCATCCCCGAATGTAATGCACTCTTCTGGTTTGATATTCAGAATTTTCTGATATTCGTCCAGTCCTCTCGCCTTATTTGTAGTAAAAGGAATAAAATCCACCCATGCTGTCCCAGAAGTTACAACTGTACATTTATCACCAAAATGCTCTCTCCAGTAGTAAATCGTGTCTTCCTGCAGTCCACCTCGCTCATATACTGCCAGTTTCATGCATGGTTCTTTTATTTCATCAAAGCTCTGAATTTCCATGCAGACATTTCCAACCACATGAAGCATAAGGTCACGAAAATGTTCTGTTTTTGGTTTTATATAGTAGAAATCTTTGGTTGAACAGGTAAATTCTGATCCTTCCCTGTTATAAATACACTCTGCAATTTCTCTGACCAGATTCTGATCAAAATAATTCTGATACATTACATTTTCATGATAAACTGCCAGCCCACCATTTTCACAGATAAAAGCCATATCATCTGCTACCGGAGCAAACATTTTTTTCATGTTGGAATACTGGCGTCCGCTTGCCGCTATAAAAAGAATCCCCAGATCTTTTAACTGTCTGATCAGCGGAAAAATATCCTCCGGAAGGCTCTGCGCACCTTTCATTAATAACGTTCCATCCAGATCACTTGCAACCAACTTAATCATTTTTCCATTCCTCACATATCTTCAGTAAATCCTGCGGTTTTTCTGCAATTACTTCTGCGCCGTTACTTTCAAGCTCCCAGCGGTCGCGGAATCCCCAGAGTACACCTACTGTATGCATCTTGGCTGCATTTCCGGTTTCCATGTCTGTTTTGGTATCCCCCACATACATACATTCTGACGGTGTCACTCCAAACTCCTGTGCTGCCTTTAACGGGCCATCGGGTGCCGGTTTTCGGCGTATCTCATCACTCTGTCCGATCACCAGGTCAAAATATCCATCAAACATCTGCGCAATTACTTTCACCGCTGCCACATGTGGCTTGTTGGAGCAGACGGCCAGCTTCATCCCGCGATTTTTCAGTTCTTTCAGTGTCTCCATAATCCCATCATATGGAACCACTTTATAGAGTGGATCTGCATCAAATTTCTCTCTGTAGAGGCTGCGGCATTCCTCATAATGCATCAGTTCCGGATCACCTGCATCTTTCAGGCAACGTCTGATCAGCATATCCGCACCTTCGCCGCTGTAATATTTAAAGTTTTCCACCGGCTGCGGTGTAAGTTCCAGTTTTTCCAGAATCTCATTGGCCACATATGCCATAGATTCCAACGTATTTGCAAGTGTACCGTCAAGATCAAAAATACATGCTTTTATCATCTGTTTATCCTCTTAACTCAATCCCCAGTTTCTTCAATTCATAAAAGAGTCTTCCGACCGGAAGGCCGACTACATTCGTATACTCACCATGAATTTCCTTTACATAGATGCCAAAGCTTCCCTGAATCCCGTAACTTCCGGCTTTATCCATCGGTTCCCCACTCTTTATATATGCATGGATTTCTTCATCTGTCACAGGATAAAAAGTAACATCCGTACATTCTGCAAAAGAATATTTCTCCCATTTTCCATTCTTTTTGACCAGAACTGTCACACCGGTATAAACCTGGTGGGTATTTCCCTGCAGCATTTTCAACGTTTCAAATGCAGCCTGCTCATCGGACGGCTTTCCTAAGATTTCATTCTTATAAGAAACAATCGTATCTGCTCCAATAATCACTGTCCCCTCTTCCAGTTCAACCTTCGAAGCGATCTCCTCAGCCTTCTGGGCAGATAATTCACAGACGATCTCATCCGGACTATCTGCTGTAATCTTTTCTTCGCCTTCTGCTGCACATATCTGAAAAATAACACCTGCCGCCGCAAGCAGTTCACGCCGCCTCGGTGACGCAGATGCAAGTATGATTTTTCTCATAAAGCTCTTCCTTTTCTTTGTTTTACTTCGGTAACAGTATACCCTGTCTCTCAAAATCGTGCAACCGCGAAAAACATTTTTCATAATTGGAACATATTTATGCCAAATACATAGAATAAATTTTGAAATTACCTGTTGACAGTATATTGTTTTTCTGCTATTATTATCAACTGTGAGCGGTAGATTGCCCTCAAATATGTAAATGCTGCTGTGGCTCAGTCGGTAGAGCGTCGCCTTGGTAAGGCGGAGGTCACGGGTTCGATTCCCGTCAGCAGCTTTATTTTTTTGCTCTTTTCATAAAAAATGACGCAAATCTCTTTCCATCGAGATCTGCGTCATTTTTTTATTGAGTGTTTTTATTTGATTGTAATGGTAATAACCTTTGATTTCTTACCATAAATGCCTTTGCCTGCGGCTGTCACGGTAATTTTATATTTTCCTTTTGGTGTGCGTTTCCTGATGGTTACCTTTCCGTTTTTGGCAGCTTTTTTTACTGTCAGTGTTACAACTTTGCTTGTTTTGGCATAAGATTTGGTCGCGGATGCTGTAATAGTGATCTCCTCATCTTCCGTTTCTCCGGCAATGTCTTCTACAGAAACAACTGCCGCCTCCTCCTGCACCGGTATGTCCGCCGCAAGGACATCTCCGCCTAAACTCATGGTCATCATAAGAGAAAGACCCAGCGCTGCTATTTTTTGCTTTCATTTACTCTTATCTCCTTCCTGCATAAAGCATATTTTTATATAGTAAGTATGGATTCCCCCCGGTATTGCCGAGCAGTATTTCCATATAAAAATACTTTCTTCCACAAATGCTTTTCTTTTTTATAAAAATATTTTTTCTTTTCTATATTTTTCGCAGGAAATCTTTTAAATTCCACATTTTTATGATATGATTAACCTTTAAAGAACCATTCAGGAGGGAAAGAGATGGATAACGAAACCGTTTCTAAAAATTTTATTGAAAACATCATTGATAAAGACCTTGCAGAAGGTGTTTATGATACCGTACACACCCGCTTCCCACCGGAGCCTAATGGATACCTCCATATCGGACATGCCAAATCCATTCTTTTAAATTACGGACTTGCCAAAGAATACAACGGCAAGTTTAATATGCGTTTTGATGATACCAACCCTACAAAAGAAAAAAGTGAATTTGTAGAATCCATCAAAGCAGATATCAAATGGCTCGGTGCTGACTGGGAGGACAGACTTTTCTTCGCTTCCGATTATTTCGGTCAGATGTATGAAGCAGCAATCAAGCTGATCAAAAAAGGCAAGGCTTATGTCTGTGACCTGACCGCCGACGAGATCCGCCAGTATCGTGGCACTCTGACAGAGCCTGGTAAAGAAAGCCCGTACCGCAACCGTTCTGTAGAAGAAAACCTTCAGCTTTTTGAAGAAATGAAAGAGGGCAAATATGCTGATGGAGAAAAGGTTCTCCGTGCAAAGATCGACATGGCATCTCCGAATATGAACATGCGTGACCCGGTCATCTATCGTGTTGCTCATATGACTCACCACAGAACCGGCGATACATGGTGCATCTACCCGATGTATGACTTCGCTCATCCGATCGAAGATGCGATCGAAGGTATCACACATTCTATCTGTACACTCGAATTCGAAGATCACCGCCCGCTGTATGACTGGGTAGTACATGAACTCGAATATCCGCAGCCACCGAAACAGATTGAATTTGCAAAGCTTTACCTTACAAATGTTGTAACAGGTAAGCGTTACATCAAGAAACTGGTCGAAGACGGCATCGTAGACGGATGGGATGATCCTCGTCTTGTTTCCATCGCCGCACTGCGCAGACGTGGTTTCACACCGGAATCCATCAAAATGTTTGTAGATCTCTGCGGTGTCTCCAAAGCCAACAGCTCTGTAGACTACGCAATGCTTGAGTACTGCATTCGTGAAGACCTCAAATTAAAACGTCCTCGTATGATGGCAGTCATGGATCCGGTCAAACTCGTAATCGACAATTATCCGGAAGGACAGGTAGAATACCTGGATGCTCCGAACAACATGGAAAACGAAGCTCTCGGAACCCGTAAGATTCCATTCAGTGGTGAACTTTATATCGAACGCGACGATTTCATGATCGACCCGCCGCGTAAATACAAGAGACTTTTCCTCGGTACAGAAGTTCGTCTGATGAACGCATACTTTGTCACCTGTACCGGTTATGAAGCAGATGATGACGGCACTGTACGTGTTGTACACTGTACTTACGATCCGGCTACCAAAGGCGGTAACGCTCCGGACGGACGTAAGGTAAAAGGTACAATTCACTGGGTAGAAGCTACCAACGCAAAAGAGGCAACCGTACGTCTTTATGAAAACATCGTAGATGAAGAAAAAGGCGTATACAATAAAGAAGATGGATCCCTGAATGTAAATCCGAACTCCCTTACAACCGTTACCGCTTACGTAGAGCCGGCGCTTATGGAAGCCAAAGGCTACGACAGCTATCAATTCGTAAGAAACGGATTCTATTGTGCAGATATCCATGATTCCAAAGAAGGTGCACCGGTATTTAACCGTATTGTATCCCTTAAGAGTTCTTTCCGTCTTCCGAAATAATTCTTTCGGAAATGAATGATGCAACAAACAAGAGGCAGGTCAATCGACCTGCCTCTTGTTATCTTCATAGTTCTTATTATTAAACTGAACCGGATTCAGATTTATTCTTCTTCCTGTTCTTCTTTCTCTTCTTTGATTGCTTCTTCTACTGCGTGCTCGGCATCTGCTGTTTCAGCAGTTTCTTCTACAGCCTTTTCTACAGCATCTTCAGTCTCATCCCATGCTTCAAAAGCTTCTGATGTTTCTTTCTTTTCTTCAGGCTTTGATGTTTCTTCTTCGGTCTCATCCTCGAAATCTTCATCAAAATCCTCGAAATCATCCAGCGGGTCTTTGCGGAATGCAAGTGCCGCGATTGCTCCTGCTGCTGCGGCAGCAACTGCTCCGACTGCTACAAATCCCCAATATTTATTAATCTTTGCCATAATTTCGTATCTCCTTTCATATACAGAAACCATCTATCCGATACTCTGAATAATGTTAGTGTTATTTTACTACTTTTGTATCAAAAAAGGAAGAGAAAAATTGCGAATCTTACCTCGGATACGCTGCAGCGCATTGTCGATGGATTTCGGTGTTTTGCCCATGATCTCCGCAATCTTTACGTAGCCGTATCCTTTCATATAGTAATCCAGTACTTTATTTTCCATCGGGCTTAAGACCTTGCTAATCTCCTGCTCCAGATTTCTCGTACTTTCCTGATCGATCACAATGGATTCCGGGTCTTCTGTGCGGGAATCCCACGAGTCTTCCAGATGCACAGATTCTTCCTCATTACTGAGCGAAATATACGTATTCAGTGGAAGATGTTTCTGCCTGTTTGAATTCTGTACCGCACTGTAAAGCTGCCGGTCAATACACAAACCTGCAAATGTCTGAAAAGACGCTTCCCTATCCGGCTGGTAATTCTGGATTGCCTTAAAAAGTCCGATCATTCCCTCCTGGATCAGGTCGTCTGTCTCTCCTCCGATCAAAAACATGGCTCTTGCCTTTTTGCGGACAAACTCCTTGTATTTTTCCATCAGATAATCCGATATTTCCGTCTCTCCCTGTCGCAGTCTGAAAATCAGTTCTTCGTCGCTGTACTGATCGTAACGGCTCATTCTGTTTCCCCTTTTATTTGCTGCTTTTTACCAGTCTCTGTCTTACGATTTCATAGGCAAGAACTCCTGCTGCCACAGAAGCATTCAGAGAATCAATGTCTCCCTTCATCGGTATGGATGCTGTGAAATCACATGCTTCACGTACCAGACGGCTGACACCTTCTCCCTCATTTCCGATCACAAGTCCCATCGGTCCTGTCAGATCCAGATCATACATGGTCTCTCCGCCCATATCTGCGCAGACAAACCAGATTCCTTTTTCTTTCAGTTCTTCAATCGTTCTTACAATATTTGTTACTTTTGCAACCGGTGTATAGTTGATCGCACCTGCGGAAGTTTTCGCTACAGTAGATGTCAGTCCTACTGCACGTCTCTTCGGTATGATAACGCCATGCGCGCCGGCAAGATTCGCTGTACGGATGATTGCGCCGAGATTGTGCGGATCTTCTACATTGTCCAGAAGAATCAAAAATGGCGGTTCACCCTTTTCTTCTGCTCTGGCAAGAATCTCTTCCACCGTACTGTACTCATAAGCTGCAACCTGCGCGATCACACCCTGATGTGCTCTTGTCTCACTGAGCTGATCCAGGCGTTCTTTTGACACATAGTTGATGATCGTATCGGTCTTGCGCGCTTCTCTTGCAATCGTACGCACCGGTCCATCCTGACATCCGTCAAGGATAAAAAGCTTGTCCACGCATTTTCCGGAACGGAAAGCTTCCAGTACCGCGTTGCGTCCTTCTATCTGTTCACTCATAAAATATCCTCTCCGATTCCCATACGGACCAAAGTGAGCATCCGTGTGTAATCCTCTTTTAAATATAAATATCCCATCAATGCCTCAAAACCGGTCGCACGACGGTAATCTGCCATTGTTGCATGTTTTGCCATAGTCGGAGAATGTGCATTCCTGCCCCTGCGGTAAACACTCAGCTCCTCCGGTGTCAGTTTCTCCTCGATCACTTCCATGATTGCAGACTGCGCACCGGCTTTCACCAGACTGCTTGCTTTCTTATGAAGACGATTCACCGGACAGTTGCCTTTCTTAACCAGGATCGTCCGGATGATCAGTTCATAAACTCCATCTCCGATGTATGCCAGAGTCAGCGGAGAATAACTCCGCAGATCCTGGTCTTCCAGATGAAACAATTCTTTCAGCTGTATCAGATTCGTTTCCATTTTACACCCTCACGAGTATCTTTCAGCTCGATTCCTTTGTCAAGAAGTAATCCTCTGATCTCATCTGCCCTCGCGAAATCTTTTGCCTTTCTGGCTGCCTGACGTTCTGCGATCAAATTCTCGATCTCTTCATCAAGGATCTCTTCCTTTTTGTCAAGGATCAGGCCGAGAACATCACAAAGTTTTGTCATCACTTCAAGAGTGTGTGCAGCAAACTCCGCGGAGCTTCCTTCCTGTACATTTGTATTGCCGAATTTAACCAGTTCAAATACTGCGGCAAGTGCATCTGCTGTATTGAAGTCATCATCCATTGCTTCTTCAAATTTCGTTACAAATGCAGCTTCTTCCTGCATCATCTTCTTTTCATCCTCGGATGCTTCCTGTACAGAAGCTGCTGTCTGACGGTCACGAAGTCTTGCAGCCGCATCCGTGATTCGCTCCAGTGCATTCTTAGAAGATTCCATCAGGTCTGCACTGAAATTAAGCGGACTTCTGTAATGAGCATTCAGCATAAAGAAACGAAGCACCTGCAGATCGTACTGCTCTCCGATCTGACGAACGGTACGGAAATTTCCGAGAGATTTTGACATCTTACGGTTGTCAATGTTCAGGAATGCATTGTGCATCCAATATTTTGCAAAAGGAACTCCATTGCAGCATTCGCTCTGTGCGATTTCATTTTCATGATGTGGAAAAACCAGATCTTCGCCACCTGCATGGATATCGATTTCTTCTCCGAGGTATTTCTTTGACATAACGGAGCACTCGATGTGCCATCCCGGTCTTCCGTCGCACCATGGAGATTTCCAGAATGGTTCTCCTTCTTTTTTCGGTTTCCAGAGTACGAAATCCAGCGGATCTTCTTTCTGGTCTTCGCCGGATACCTGCAGAGAACGGAAACCGGACTGTAGATCATCCAGATTTTTATGAGAAAGTTTGCCGTATTCTTTGAATTTCTTTACACGGAAATATACGGTACCATCAGCAACCGGATAAGCATATCCTTTGTCGATCAGTGTCTGGATCATATCGATCATTCCGGCGATTTCCTGTGTCGCCAGCGGATGTGTGGTTGCCGGTTTTACATTCATGCCGGCCATATCCTTCTTACATTCTGCGATGTAACGCTGTGAGATTTCTTCAGAGCTTACACCTTCTTCAATTGCCTTTTTGATGATCTTGTCATCAACGTCTGTGAAGTTGGATACATAATTTACTTCATAACCTTTGTATTCCAGATAGCGGCGTACGGTGTCAAAAATGATCATCGGTCTCGCATTTCCGATGTGGATCAGGTTGTATACTGTCGGTCCGCATACATACATCCGCACCTTTCCTTCTTCCAGCGGTACGAATTCTTCTTTTCTGCGTGACATTGTATTAAAAAGCTTCATATCTCTTTCCTCCGATATTATTTTAAGCTGAATCAGTTCTTTATTTCTGTAAGCAGGCAGATAGCCTGAGAAGAAATGCCCTCTCCGCTTCCGGTAAACCCAAGTCCCTCTTCTGTCGTTGCTTTTACATTGATCTTTGATTCCGTAATGCCAAGTGCCTCCGCCATATTTTTACGCATCTGCGGGATATGCGGTGCCATCTTTGGTTTCTGGGCAATGATCGTTGCATCGATGTTTCCGACTTCGTAGCCATGCTCGCGCAAAAGGCCAGCCACATGCGCCAGAAGTTTCACACTTGAGATTCCTTTATATGCCGGATCTGTGTCTGGAAAGTGTTTCCCGATATCGCCAAGTGCCGCAGCACCAAGCAGGGCATCCATCACTGCATGGATCAGTACATCTGCATCCGAATGTCCCAGAAGGCCCTTCTCCCACGGAATATCTACTCCGCCGAGAATCAGCTTCCTTCCTTCTGTCAGTTTGTGTACATCATATCCCATTCCAACTCTCATATCATTCTCCTTCTGCCTGACCGGAAAACCCGGATTTAATCAGTGCATACATCAGTTTTTCACAGGCTTCCGGATTCCCCTCTTCGATGAGGGACAGGGATATTTTTTCATCCGAAAGTTCTGCTGCTCCGGCGGCATTAAGCCCGGCCGGTGCTTTTGCAAATATATCCGTGTCTGCATACAGCGCTACAGGCACTGCTGCCGGCACTTCTTCCTCTATTCCGTTAAAAGTCATAACTGCCGTCGTAGATACGAATCCGTCACCACTTGCTGCTGTCGGCACAGATACAAAAGGAATTTTGTACTGAGAAGCCACATAACGGCTGATGTCATGGATTGTACCAGCGCCTACCGCGAGGATCAGATCAATGTCCTCATCCATATAATTCTCGACGATCTCTACTGCATGCCGGTCGGCCTTAAGATCATCCGCATCCAGCACAAGGACCTGACATCGGTCGTAAATATCTTCCATGATTTCTTCTGTTGCCTTACAGGTATTTGTGTCACAGATCAGAAGCGGGGATATGTATTCCTTCAGAAAGCCTTCTGACATTGCTTCTTCAAGGGCATTTACCGCTCCCGGTTCAATTAAAATTTTCTCCACTTCTACAAGGTGATTCTTCCCGCACCCGCGAGGTCGGGCAAAGTCATCCGTATCGACTCGCATTTATTTCTCTCCTCCTGCATTTAATATGTGATGCTGCCGTGTTTTCTCAGGGCAACATACAGAAAACCTATTTTATACAATCCGTTATTATACATGATTCTGTATAAAAAATCAACGCAGACAGCCCCGATAGCTACCTACAGATTCAAATAATTATAAACAACTTTTGAGATTGACCGGATATTTGCGATCGCATTCGCACTGTCTTCGGACATCACACACAAAATATAAGTCGTCTTCGGCCCGTAGACAATTGCAATATCATGCTGATCCTCATCGGTCTCTCCTGTTTTGTTCGCAGTCTTCACATCAGCCGGAACCCCCTCCGGGATCTTTGTTGTATTTTCCTGATTTGAAAGCAGATTCAGCATTTCCTCCGAAGCTTCCCTGCTGACGCATTCCCCTTTGTAAATCCGTTCGAGCAGTTTTCCACAATCCTTCACAGTCGTCATATTATGTCCGCCAAGGCTGAGCTTCTGGGATGATGAAGGATGCAGCGTATTTTGATAGGTAGTTTCTGTGTAGCCTTCTTTTTCCAGATATTTGTTTACAAGCTCTGCTCCGTCCAGAAAATCATGTTTTTCAGACTGAAGCCTTCCAAGTTCATTACAGGATTCATTGTCACTGACCGTGATCATGTTCCACAGAAGGGTATCTACCTTATCCTTCACCTTTGAGCTGTCTTTGTCCGTTTTCATCAGGGCTGCTTCGTGTTCCAGAACAGTATCCATATCCTCATATGTTTTCGCCATCACAAAAGCTTTGATGAGACTTGCAGAATAAATCTGTGTATCATTCAGTATAATTTCTTCATCCGTGTCAAGATCCTTAACATAAACACTCCACGTACCATCATATCCGCTCAACATGGATGTAAGCTGCGGTTCCAGCGCGTCCATCCCGAGATCATCAAGAGCGGTCACCTTACCTGTCGCATCCACCGGAAAACCATCTTCAGTTACTCCGGCTTCCTGAAGCAGTGCACCGTTTGGTCCGCCAAAATAATATGTTCCGGAAAAAATCTGTCCGTTCGATGCCATTTCCAGCTCATGTGTCCCTGTTTCCGTCACCATCTTTCCATTTTCATCAAAATAATAATATCCGTCATATGTTGTATTATCGATCACGTAATTGCTGATATACCGAACCTGTGGAGCTGCTGTCAGTTTTCCAAGGTTATTGACCATATAATAGCCGTCAAAATCCACCGTCTCTGCATCTTCATCGGTACTTTTTGCACAGGAAAGCTTCGTGATTTTTACCATGTGGGAACTTCCTGCCTGAAAACATCCAGTCTCATCATGGTAATAAAATCCGTCCAGTATTGTTCCATCGATATTCACATGATCAAAATAGTGCACTGCTGGAGCAGTATCTTTACTTCCATCTTCTTTCAGACAGTAAAACCCGTCACTTTTTAAAATATATTTTCCTGATCCGTCTTCGATCGGGCGTATCTGGGATTCCCCGGTCACAGAAAGAAGGCTGCCTGCCGCCACCGGTGCAGTCGCTGCAGATGCCGTCGTCATAAATACAAACCCTGCTGCCAAAATTTTCCATTTTTTCAAACGGTTTCCGGTTTTCATCTGGTTCTCCTTATCTATAGTTCAAATAGTAATTGTCCATAGTATACCTGATATTTTCTTTATGTCAAGCTAACATATTATGTCATTTTCTTCTGAAACATCCCAGAACGCCTGCAGGTGTTTTTCCACATTCCCAAGTGTACATGTGCAGGCATCATTCCATTCACGGGGGAAAAGATTCCGATAATCCCGGTTCAGGAATCGTTCATCCATAAGAAGAATTGCTCCCGTATCCTCTTTTGTACGTATCACACGGCCTGCCGCCTGCAGGACTTTATTCATCCCGGGATAGCGATAGGCATAATCAAATCCCTGCTCGCCTTTTTCGTCGTAATACCCTTTCAAAATCTCCCGTTCACAATTTACCTGTGGAAGTCCGGTTCCCACAACCGCGGCTCCAATCAGCCGATCACCGATCAGATCAATTCCTTCCGAAAAAATACCGCCCATAACACAGAATCCTACCAGTGTTTCTTCAGTTTCCTCTGTAAACTCCTCCAGGAACTCCTCACGCTCCAGTTCCGTCATTGAAGCATGCTGGCTGATGCAGCGCACCCAGGAAACAGAAAATTCATCCTGATAAACCTGATAAACATCTTCCATCAGACGGTAAGACGGGAAAAATACCATGTAATTTCCCTTCTTCTGCCAACTCATCCTCGCAATATATTCTGCAATCTTTCTGTATTCCTCATAGCCTCTTCGGGTATACTTACTGCTGACATCCCGGCAAATCATAAGGCACCTCTTTTTCTGTTCAAACGGTGATTCCACATACATACCGAAATTTTCACTTCTTGTACTCAGCATCTTCCGATAATACTGTAACGGAAGCAGTGTTGCCGAAAAAAACACCGTACTGTTACCTTTATCCAGACATTTCTGCAGATTTTCCGCAGGATTGACGCAAAACAGTTTCATATAAAATCTTCCGTTTTCATCAAATGCCGTATAGATCACATAATTGTCATCCACCAGCTCCGAAATATTCAAAAAATCTCTTACTTCAAAATAGAAATCGAGGATTCCGTCTACCACTTCCTGCGCTGGTGATTCTTCAAGAAACTGATCCAATTCCCCCTGCACACTTAAGAGACTGATCGGCAGTACTCCGGCATTTTCCTGCACTTTCCATTCACCGCAATTCTGCCTCAGCTCTTCCATCTGTTTTTTTACTTTTCCGAGTTTTTTCCATAATTTCTGACTGTAGGGTTTCACAAATTTTCTGGTCTCGATCACGTTATTCAGACAGATGGACGCACTGTACATCTCTCTTCCCCGATCCACCAGATTATGTGCCTCATCGATCAGGAAAAGATAGTTTCCTGACACATTTTCCCCGAAGAAACGTTTCAGACAGACATTCGGATCAAATACATAATTGTAGTCGCAGATGACCCCATCCATCCAGATTGCCAGATCAAGGCTCATTTCAAATGGACAGACCTGCCACTTCTGCGCATGACGAAGAAGTGTTTCCCTGTCAAATGACTGTTCCGTTGTCCAGAGTTCATAGACTGCATCGTTGATCCGGTCATAATGTCCTTTCGCATAAGGACATTTTTCCGGATCACATTCCGGCTTGTCGCAGAAGCAGAGTTTTTCTTTTGCCGTGATCGTAATAACTTTAAACAGAAGACCTCTGTCCCGTAATATTTCAAAAGCATCCTGTGCTACTGTCCTTGTGATCGTCCTTGCCGTCAGATAAAAGACCGTCTCAGCCATTCCCTGCCCGATTGCGCGTACTGCCGGAAAGACAGCGGACATAGTCTTTCCGACACCGGTCGGAGCCTGGATAAAAATCTGCTCTTTCTTTGAAATAGCATGATAAATTCCAGATACCATCTCCCGCTGTCCCTTACGGTATGCAAATGGAAATTCCAGATTTTCCATTGATTCATTTCGTTTTTTGCGCCATTCGATCTGATATGCCAGCCATTTATGATAACTGTCAGTAAGTTCTTCATACCATTGTTTCAGTTCTGCTCTGGTAAGTGTCTCCCGAAACCGTTTGATCACTTCGGTATCAAGGTGCGCATACGTCATCTGTATGTCTATTTTCTCCAGGTCATGCGCATCCAGATAGATCCATGCATAGCAAAGTGCCTGCGCACGATGCACCAGTACCGGTTCTTCCATAAGTTCAAGTTTCTTATAAACACCCTTGATCTCATCAATACAAAATTGCTCATCCTGCAAAAAAATCCCGTCTGCCCTGCCTTCTACGCGAAGAATCAGATCATCATACTCTGTATCTTTTTTCAGAGAAACTTCGGGCTGGTAGTGGCTTCCCATCTGCTTCTGTATCTTACGGTGAAGCCTGCTTCCTTTCAGCATGGCTTCTTTATCCGCAGTGCCGCTTCCGCTCACCAGATCACCATTTCGTAATATAAATTCTACAAGATTTCGAACCGAAATACGAACGATCGGTTTTTCCATGCTGTTTCTGCCTCCCCGCTCTGCAATGTAAAAAGGCGCATACCCGTTTCCGGAATATGCGCCCACGCATTTTCACCTATGCTACAGCAAATTTTGCAATTACTTCATTGAATCTCTTGCTCTCTCCGTAGCATCTTACTGTCAGTTCCCTTGTAAGATCCATGCTCAGAATACCTAAAATGGATTTTGCATCAATGACAATTCTGTTATAGGATATGTCAATATCAAAATCACATTTGGCGGCTTCATTCACAAATTCTTTTACGTCTTCTGTTTCATTTAATCTGATATGTCTTTCAACCATGTGCTTTATCCTCCTGAATCAGATTTGAAAAATATTACCTGCTTACATCTGTGTCAGGACAAAAATATCGTAAATTGCTTTTACAGCAGTTTCGAAATCTCTGTTTTCCACACCAATGATAATATTCAGCTCACTGGAGCCCTGATCGATCATTTTTACATTGACATGTGCATGTGCCAGTGCAGAAAATACACGGCCTGCAGTTCCTCTCTGGGACTTCATGCCACGGCCAACAACTGCGATCAGCGCCAGATCAGATTCCATCTCTACGAAATCAGGCTGCACTGCTCTGTGAATGCCTGCAATTACCTGCTGCTCTTTTTCTTCGAATTCATCCTGATGAACGTAAACAGTCATTGTGTCGATTCCTGACGGAACATGCTCAAAGCTGATTCCCTGATCTTCAAATACCTGAAGAACCTTTCTTCCGAAACCGATTTCACTGTTCATCATGGATTTTTCAATATTAATGGAACAGAAGCCCTTCTTACCTGCAATACCTGTAATCACATATTTCGGTTTGCGGCAGGTGCTTTCTACGATAAAGGTTCCCTTATCTTCCGGACGGTTTGTATTACGAATGTTGATCGGAATACCTTCCTTACGAACCGGGAAAATCGCATCTTCATGAAGAACAGTCGCACCCATATAAGAAAGCTCACGAAGTTCTCTGTATGTGATCGTCTCGATCACTGCCGGATTATCGACGATTCTCGGATCTGTGACAAGGAATCCGGAAACGTCTGTCCAGTTTTCGTAAATGTCTGCATGGATTGCCTTCGCTACCAGCGAACCGGTAACATCAGATCCGCCACGTGAGAATGTCTTTACAGTTCCGTCTTCCATACCACCATAGAATCCCGGAACAACTGCTCTCTCGCACTTCTGGAGACGCTTACTTAAAAGTTTATCTGTTTTGTCTGCATCGAAATTTCCGTTTTTGTCAAATCGGATTACGGTTGCAGAATCAATAAATTCATATCCGAGATATGCAGCCATTACTTTACCGTTCAGGAATTCTCCACGGGATGCTGCATATTCATTGCCTGCATGTGCCTTAAAATCTGCTTCAATCTGTCTGAACTCCTCCTCAAGAGACAGGTCAAGATTCAAGCCTTTGATGATCTCATAAAAACGTCCCTTAATTTCCGTAAGGACATCTGTGAAATCCTCTCCTGCTTCTGCTTTGCCATAGCATGTATACAGAAGATCAGTTACTTTCGTGTCTGCGGAAAATCTCTTTCCCGGTGCGGACGGTACCACATAACGTCTGCTCTCATCGCTTCTGATGATATCTCCGACCTTCTGAAACTGTTCTGCATTGGCCAGAGAGCTTCCTCCAAATTTTACCACTTTTTTCATAATAATACTTATCACCCTTCTGTTTTCTCTTTTCAGTCAGAAAATCTGTCTCTTATTTTATTGAAAACGTCAGGGTTTTGCAAGTGTTTCTTTATAATATTACATAAAAATTCGCTTTTTATGCACAATATTCGCGGAGAATGTTCTCAAGAGCAGATGCGCTGCTTGTGTGACATCTGCATACCGGTATGGATTTTTTCTTTGCTTCCTCCACTGCACAGTTCACCATTTTATGAGAAACCGTACTTGTAAACAAAATCAGAAGATCCGGTGCACCGATTTTTTTCTTCATGGCTCCTTTTTCTTTTGCAAATACTTTTGCCTTACATCCATATCCTTTGCAGATATCCTCATACTGACATACCATACGTTCATTTCCGCCTACGATTACGATACTCATAGATTCACTCTCCTTTTGTTATCTTTGACTAACTCGCGTTTTAAAAGTAAAGCGGACGCATAGTTCCGCTTAATGTTCTTATCTGTTAGTTTTTGCTAACTACATATAGAAATACTATCATATATTGTTTTGTTTGTCAAAGGATTCTTTTAATTCTGTCACATCACAAACCTTAAGAGTCTTATCCTTCACCGTAAAATGGATATCATGACTGCCATATGCCAGCCCGTAAATCTTATCCGGTTTGTTCTGATAACGGGGACGCGGATCGTTGGCAAGTACTTCCACCAAAGCTTCTCTCTGCTCTGCCGGCACTTTCTCTATCAGTGTTTCCGGAAATTCCACTTCAAGCCGATAATCTTCGATCTTGTCCGTAAAACCGCCTCTCACTTCCGGGTGGCTGTCTGCGTAAGGAAGATATGGTTTAATATCATAGATCGGCGTACCATTCATAAGATCCGCACCTGAAATATGAAGAACCGGTCCCAGTTCCGGATGAAGTTCTATTTTTTCAAGACGCACAGAAGACAGTCCAAGGCTGTTCGGACGAAACGGTGATCTCGTGGAAAACACTCCCATGCGTGTATTCCCACCAAGTCTCGGCGGTCGTACAGTCGGCGACCAGCTCTCTCGCACTGTCTCAGAAAACTGCCAGATCAGCCAGATATAATCATATTCTTCCAGTCCGCGAAATGCTTCCGGCACCCGGTATTCCGGCTCAAATACGATTGTTGCCTTCAATGCATCCAGCCGGTTACTCTGATGAGGAATCCCAAACTTTGTCGGGAAATCATTGTGGATTCTTGCAATCACTTTCATTCCGTGCTCTTCTGCCATTCTTTTCTCCTGTTTCTTATCTGTTATTTTTGCAACAAAAACAGCCTGCTTCACACAGACTGTTTTGGCTGTTGCATTATTATATTAGCGCTTAATCTTTCAGCGGTCAATAATTTCAATCTCGGTATCGTCTTTGGCATCCAGATTATTGATATATTTTTTCGTCTCCGCCACAATCACATTCGACAGAAGCAATACCGCCACAAGGTTCGGAAGTGCCATCAGTGCATTCAGAATATCCGCGATCGTCCAGACAAGGTTCAATGAAATAACCGGTGCGATCACTGCTACTGCTATGTAAAGGATTCGATACGGTACAAGTCCTTTTCTTCCGGCAAAATATTCCACACAGCGTTCTCCGTAATATGCCCATCCAAGTACAGTAGAATATGCAAAGGAAATAATGCCAACCACGAGGATGACCGGTCCGAGAACCGGAATCTGCTGAAATGCCAGTGTAGTCAGGACACCACCATTTGTGATCTGTCCCATATCGATTGCCGGATTTTTCATGATACTGGTGACAAGTACCAGTCCTGTCATCAGACATACAATAACGGTATCCCAGAATGTACCGGTACTGGAAACCAGAGCCTGACGGACCGGATTTCTCGTCTGTGCTGCTGCCGCTGCGATCGGTGCCGAGCCCATACCGGACTCGTTTGAAAAAAGACCTCTTGCAATTCCATACTGCATTGCCATCATAATTCCGCGTCCTACCAGACCACCTGCTGCTGCGCCGGGTGTAAAAGCCATCTTACAGATCGTCACTACTGCCGGTATGATAAAATCATAGTTGATGCACAGAATGATAAAACAGCCAACCACATAAAATGCAGCCATAAACGGAACCAGTTTTTCACAGACATTTGCGATTGCTTTGATTCCTCCGAAAATAACCAATGCAGTCAGTACAGCTACTGCAATTCCTACCGCTGCCGGAGGAATGTGAAGATTTTCCTGACAGACCGTTGCAATTGCATTCACCTGCGTCGCACAGCCGATTCCAAAAGATGCAAAGCCGCCAAAAATGGCAAAGATCAATCCGAGCCATTTCATATGAAGTCCACGCTCAAGTGCATACATTGCACCGCCCTGCATACGACCGTCTTTTGTTTTGACACGATATTTAACTGCGATCAGTGATTCACTGTATTTTGTCGCAATACCGAATACACCGGTAAGCCAGCACCACAGAACTGCTCCGGGACCACCGAGGGCTATTGCCGTTCCCACACCAATGATGTTTCCGGTTCCGATCGTAGATGCCAGTGCCGTTGTCAGTGCTCCAAACTGGCTGACTTCGCCTTCTCCATCCGGATCCTTCGTAACAGACAGTTTGATTGCTGTTCCGATCTTTCGCTGAATCACCCCGGTTCGGATTGTCATAAAAATGTGTGTACCAAGAAGCAGAAGAATCATCCACCAGCCCCACACCCAGGTATCGATCTGATTGATCAGGTTTGTTATTGCATCCATATTATTTCCTCCCTCACTTTTCAACGAAAAAGCGCAAGGGCATACCTCACGCAACCTGCGCGCTGTACACCCTTGTACTTTTTTATTTCGTTCTTTATTTATGTCAATCATTATATCAGAATACCAGCATGATGTGCAACTGAATTTTATATTTCGGCCCACTCTTATTCAGTTTCGGTTACTGTTTCATCCAGTCTTTCAATGCTTTCATGCGGATACGCGCATCTTTTCCTCCCAGATCATACACCTGCTGGATCACTTCAATATCATTTTCCATACGACTGATATCCAGTTTTTTATCCGGCTGGATCACAAATGCCTGGCCTGCCCGTTCCATTTCTTTCAGGACTTCCAGACTGTGGTTATAGACTACATGTCTGTTCTGAAGTGCCTGTACAAACTCCGGATATTTATGATAGCGGATTTCTGCCATTTTTGCATTCTCAGGTTTTTTTACAAATCCGGCTTCTCTTGTAAGTACAACCACAAGACGTTCATAACCCATCTTGTAAAATGCTTCAACCGGAATACTGTCCGCACAGCCTCCGTCAAGAAGTTTCATCCCGTTATAATCCACGATTTTTGAAACATATGGCATCGAAGCAGACGCGCGCATGGCATCGACCTGGCTCAACATATCTGTGATTTTAATATATTCCGCTTTGCCTGTCTCAACATTTGTACAGGTCGCATAAAAATCTGTATCAGATTTCACAAACGCTTCATAATGAGAGGAATCAAGCCGCTCCGGAATGTCATGATAACAAAACTGCTTTCCTACCACTTCTCCTGTGTGCAGAAAGCTCCACCAGCTCATAAAGTGTTTGTCATTCCGGTATTTTTTGATATAACGAAGACTTCTTCCTTTTTGTTCGGATACAAATGAACAGCCATGCAGTGCTCCCGCAGAAACACCGATCACTCCGTCAAAATGTATTCCATGCTCCAAAAAAACATCCAGTACACCGGCTGTGTAAATTCCGCGCATTGCGCCGCCTTCCAAAACAAGTCCTGTTTTCATCGTTCTGTCTCACCTTTCTGTTGTCCAATAACTCCTGATACTGTCATATGCCTCGCGAAAACTGATCTGGTTTCGTGAGGCCAGTTCTTCCGCACTTTCATATTCCGGATAACATCTTATCTGTCCGTCCGGCAGGGTACATATTTTGGCTTTTGCCTGACCAAGAGGTGTTTTAAATGTGCTGATTTCTCTTTTCAGGATCGTACGCTGCATTTCTGCTCTGCGGATGCCAATTGTTGTCGTCTCTGCAAAAATCAGGTTTTCCAGATTTTCCCTGTCCTCCTCTTTGCAAATCACCGTCAGTGTATATGCAGGTCTGTTTTTCTTTGTATAAATCGGCATATAATGTGCTTCTCTTGCCCCGTTTTCCATAAGAAGTTTCAGCACATGTCCCATAACCTCGCCGCTGCAGTCATCGATATCCGTCTCCAGTTTCCAGATCATATCTGTCATTTTTGCATCCGCCGGTTCTGTCTGAATCAGCATGGCACGAAGAATTCCAGGACAGCGATATTCTCTTTTTCCCGCACCAAGTCCACTCTTTAATATCGAAAAATCTTCCGGTAGTTTTTCAGATGTGCGGAAAGCTGCCACTACAGCTGCACCTGTCGGTGTCACCAGTTCTCCCTGTATATCAGTGATTTTCAGTTTCAGATGATGATCCTCTGCAATGTGTGCAACTGCCGGTACCGGTACCGGAATCTGTCCATGCTGACAGCGGATAAATCCGGTTCCCTCATATAAAACCGGTACGATCACATCAGTAATATCCAGATTATCCATGCAGACTGCAATCGCAGCGATATCCACGATAGAATCAATGGCACCTACTTCATGAAAATGAACTTCCTCTACATTTACACCATGAGCCTTTGATTCCGCATGTGCAAGAATATCAAACACATGCAGCGCCATCTTTTTGGCTCTGTCTGTCATTTCTGATCCCTGAATAATTTCTGTGATCTCCCGCATTCCACGATGCTCATGCGGATGTGAATATTCATGTGTATGGGAATGCTCATGGCTGTGTTCATGTGTATGTTCATGATCAGGATGCTCTGCTGCATGTGTGTGTTCGTGATCATGATAGTGATATTCTGCTGAATGCGTATGTTCGTGATTATAATGATGTTCCATCTCGTGTTCATGTCCATGCAGATATTCCATATCATGGTCGTGATTGTCATGTTCCAGAATCACATTGAAATCACAGGCATCAAGCCCTGATTTCTTGACTCTTGAAATTTTGGTACGAAATCCGCTCACCGGAAGGCTGTATAGTGCTTTGTCCAGCACTCCTCTGTCTGCCCCCAGATCGAGAAGAGCCGCAACTGTCATATCACCACTGATTCCCGAATAACATTCTAAGTATAATGTTTTTCCCATATATTCACCTGTTCTGTTTTATTTTGCATTATATTCTCTGGATGCCAGACGGTTGATCTGTGTCGCAATGTATCCGGCACCATATCCATTGTCAATATTTACAACTGCAATTCCGTTTGCACAGGAATTGATCATTGTCAGAAGTGCCGACAATCCGTTCATGCTTGCACCATATCCGACCGATGTCGGTACTGCGATCACCGGTTTATCCACAAGTCCGCCAAGCACGCTTGCAAGCGCCCCTTCCATACCGGCAACTGCAATCACACAGTTAGCATCCTGGATTACTTCCAGCCTGGAAAAGAGTCTGTGAATACCGCTGACTCCGATGTCAAAAACTCTGTCCACATGTGAGCCGAAATATTCAGCTGTCTGAGCCGCCTCCTCTGCCACCGCAATATCGGCTGTCCCTGCCGTACATATCGCGATCTTACCGATATGCTCTTTATCTTTTTTCTCTATTTTGATAATATGAGACAGCTCATCGTATTCTACATTCGGAAGAAGATCTTTTACAAGTTCATACTGATGTCTGGACGCTCTCGTTCCAAACACCTCTCCATTGTCTTCATACAGTTTCTGGAAAATATGCACAAAATGCTGATCTGCCTTCCCGCTGCAAAAGATCACTTCCGGAAATCCGTTTCTGATTTCTCTGTGCGAATCCAGCTTTGCATAATCATCCATCTCTTCGAACGGCTCTTTACGAAAATAATGTTCTGCTTCCTCGATAGAAAGTTCTCCATTCTTAAATCTTGTCAGTATTTCTCTGGTTTCCAACTTCGCACCTCCTAAAAGCAAGGGAGCATGCTGTACACATCCTCCCGACTGTTCTATATATGATACAAAATCATTCCACCTTTTTTGTCATATCCGGTATCCCACATTTCTTTTAAAGAAAACCACTTGTATTCTCCATAAGAAACGGCTTTTACCAGAAGATCATTCCCTGTTTCCTCATATCCTGCCAGAATAAACCAATGCCAGATATAATCTTCGAGAGGACCCTTTTCATTTTTATGTTTCAGCATCAGATACGGAATCGGACAGGCTGCATCTATCTGCGCTTTTACTGCCCGAACAGCCTCCTCATATGTATGTGTCCCATGAAAGCCTTCCATCTGAAGCCGTGTGTCATTCATATCTTTCAGATATTCCCCGAAGCCCTCCATAAAAAGTTCCAGCGTATCAATTCCGTTTGGTCTCGGACAGAGATAATGTTTCATAATGTAAGCAAACTCATGATACTCATTCCAGCTTATCTCCTGAATCGGATGTGGATAAAGATTTCTCATATCATTTGTTCTTGCAAAATAAATACAGCTCTCACAGGCTGCGATTGCACCGCATCCTCCATCACGCATAGTCACATCCGGAAAAAGATCCTGATTGCCACCATAAGATTCTTCCACAAAAAAATATTCCAGTTCCTTTTTATATAATACAGTCTGCTTCACCGTCTATTCCCCCAGTCTGCCTTCTCTCTTGTATTTCTGTCACAAATTGCTGCGACACCATCGCAAAAACCTATCTGTAACTATAGCATACTTTCCCACGAAATTAAATAAATTTTTCCAAAAGCACCTGCCCCTTTGCTATATAGGTTTTCTTGACACCTGTCATACGCACATGCTATAATTTTTGCTATATTTTTTATGTTTTGGAGACTTATGATCAAAACATATCATTTATGAGGAGGGATAAAATGAAAAAATTTTACGCATGGTATCAGAAGCATATCACCGGTGCGATCTTTATCGGTCTGCTTCTCGGTATTCTGACCGGACTGTTTCTGGCCGACCGCTTCGCTCCGGTTCTGACCGTAACCAGTCTTCTTGGAGGCATTTACATGAATGCCTTGAACATGATGATCTTTCCACTTGTATTCTGTTCTGTTGTTATGGGTATCTGCAGCATCGGAAATATCCGTACAACCGGTAAGATCACCGGCTCCGCTATGGTGTTTTTCCTTTGCACAACAGCTCTTGCAAGTCTTGCCGGACTGATCATTCCGCGACTGATTCATCTCGGCGAAGGCGTATCTTTCGAGATGGCAACATCAGATATCGCCGCTACGGATATGAGCAATATTCTGGACACTGTCAAAAACCTGATTCCATCCAATCCGGTAAGTGCTTTTGCACAGGGAAATATGCTCCAGGTTCTTGTTTTTGCAGTAATCATCGGATTCACCCTGATCTCTGTCGGCGAAAAAGGAAAGGCACTTCTGAATGTGATTGATTCCCTCAACGAAGTCTGTTTAAAGATCATCAGCATGATTATGTACTTCACACCGATCGGTGTTTTCTGTACGATCGTTCCTGTTGTTGAAGCAAACGGTACTGAGACGATCATCTCACTGGCAACCCAGCTGATCATCCTGTATCTTGCATTCTTCATTTTCGCCTTTGTTGTGTACGGAATTGCAGTAAAAGTAATTGGCAAAGAAAGCCCTGTCAAATTTTTCAAAACAATTATGCCGGCTGCACTGAATGCTTTCGGAACATGTTCCAGTTCTGCCACAATTCCGATCAGTAAACAGTGTATGGAGGAAGGCATGGGTGTTTCCAACAAGATCACCAGTATTGCGATTCCTCTCGGTGCAACAGTAAACATGGATGCCGTATCCATCCTGATGTCCTTCATGATCATGTTCTTCGCTAATGCATGCGGAATCAACGTCAGCGTTTCCATGATGGTGATCGTACTTCTTGCAAACGTACTTCTTTCTGTCGGAACACCTGGCGTACCCGGAGGTGCAATCGCATCTTTTGCAGCGCTTGCAACTATGGCAGGACTTCCTGCAGGTGTTATGGGCGTTTACATCAGTATCAATACTCTCTGTGACATGGGTGCAACCTGTGTCAATGTTATCGGAGACCTTGCATGCTGTGTTGCATTAAAAGGTCGTCTGAAAATTGACGAAAACAAATAATTACATAATCGATTTACTGCACGACCAAAGCCGGAACGTTATCAATACAATTTTGATAATGCTCCGGCTTTTCTTTTGTTTTATTTACTTGCGTTTCTTATTGGTAAGCTGTAAATCCGAGGTCTTTTACTGTCATATGCAGTTTTGAACTTAAAATGTAATTTGCACCTGCAATCGCTGCCTGAAGTGTCGCATTAGAAGCTTTCTGAATGCTCTTCGAAGCCTTACTTCCACTGAGCTTACGGAAAGTTACATCTTTCTTTCCTGTATAGCTGTTTGCATTGAACTTTGCAGTTGCATAAGTTTCATTTCCATCCCCGAAGATTGCAGATATCGCTTCTGCGGTAGCTGATTTTGAACAGTTTACAAGGACATCTACTGCTGATGAAACATCTGCTTTTTTATCAATGATCGCCAGCCCTATATCCAGTTTATTTGTTTTTGGATCATATCCCAGAATTGCAGTCGTATGTGCGTCAATTTTCTTCTCGATATATCTTGTTCCGTCACTGTCGACCTTGCCTTTCTTATTCAGATACTTCTTTACCTTCGTATAATTCTTTGTATATTTTGAAGAACCTGTGGATGCCTTTTTTACATTAACGGTACAGGTCAGTCTGGTTTTACCGATCGTTGCCGTAATCTTCGCTGTTCCAGCCTTCTTTGCAGTAACTTTGCCTGTCTTGCTGACCGTAGCAACTTTTTTGTTGCTGGATTTCCATTTCGGCATCCGTGTTGTGCCATGTACCTTCAGTGTGTATGTCTTGCCTGTTTTTACACTGATTTTAGTTTTATTCAGTTTTGGCTTTGCTTTCTTTGATGCCGCCTCAACTTCTGTCACATATCCATTTCCCCCAAAAGCTGCCGGAGCTGCTGTAGCCACCAGAAGTCCCACCAGAGTTCCACACAAAATCTGTTTCCATTTTCTTTTCATTTTCCTATCTCCTCATATACTTTTTGTTTATTTAACAGAAATCACATAGGATTTGTCAAATACTTCTTTCGGTTTCAGTGTATTAATATTCGGTTTCTGAGACAGTTCTTTATCATAACCGGTGTTATCGCAGCGTCCCATCCATGGCTCAAGACATACAAACGGAGCTCCGATTGCAGACCAGATACCAAAGTTCGGAAATCCTTCACAGGAAATCTCCACATACGGAGTACCGTCCGGTAGCGTAATTCCGGCTTTTGTGATCTGTCCGTCATCAAAGATCAGTGCACCTTCATCAAACATATGCTCATCGATCAGACAGGTGCCGTTTTCCAGAGGAAGCGTATGCGGTTGATCCGGCATTGCCGTCGCATATTCCGGATGCAGCAGACAATAAGTAAGTTCTTTCTGTCCGCTGAATGTCAGATGGTACCGGCTCTGAACCGTATCCTGGAGCACTGGAACATTAAATGCCGGATGTGCACCGATCGTAAAATACATGGTCTCCTGATCTTTATTTACAACTTTCCATGCCACCGTCAGATCACGTCCGTTTAACGTATGGGTAATGTAAAGCTGAAATTCATACGGCCATGCTTTCTTCGTTGCATCTGTTGCTTCCAGTAAGTGTGTCACAGAATTTTCTGTTTCTTCAACACAGATAAATTCCATATCACGGGCAAATCCGTGCTGTCCGGATGTATAAGTCTCTCCTCCGATCAGGCAGGTGTCCTTATAAAGACGTCCGACATTCGGAAAAAGTACCGGCGCGTGGCGTTTCCAATATTTCGGGTCTGCATTCCAGAGAACCTCACGATTGTTTTTTTTATCAAAGATCCCCGACAGTTCTGCCCCGTGGTCACTGATCATTACACGGAGTTCTTCATTTTCAATTGTATGCATAGTACAAAAGCCTCCATATGATTATTCTGCATTTATTATAACAGAATTTTTCTGAGAAAGCCACCTGCAGTCTGCTTCAGCAGACATACTCCTCATGCATCTGGTCGCATCCTCGCGGAGCGTTTTTGTGTAATAGGAACATTACGGAGTAAT
>ENA-ORUQ01000611-ORUQ01000611.1-human-gut-metagenome-genome-assembly--contig:-NODE-611-length-39120-cov-7.896506_pt1 | contig 39120 bp, 29 predicted proteins | sample MGYA00242081_ERZ509211 | MGnify/ENA primary metagenome ERZ509211 (study PRJEB26280, sample SAMEA2338785) | human gut metagenome | biome: human gut; feature: human-associated habitat; material: faeces...
TAACTAATTTTATAGCATATACCAACAAAAAATGCAATGGCAGATGATGGAAAAAAGTTAAATAAAAGATGTATAAAATTTATTAAAACGGTTAATATTGTAAGTAAATCTAGCTTTTTACTTTTTTGTTAAGTTTAAAGCTTAATAAAAATAATTTTAGGAAAAGAAGGGAGTTTTTTACATGAATAAAACGAAGAAAAACACAAGAGGAATCACACTAATAGCATTAGTGATTACAATTATAGTGCTTTTAATACTTGCAGGAGTAACAATAGCAGCTTTAAGTGGTGATAATGGAATTTTGACTAGAGCAAAGGAAGCAAAAGAGAAAACAGAGCAAGCGCAGCAAAAAGAAGAAGAGACTTTATTAAATATGGAAAATGTATTAGGAGTTTATAATTTCAAAAATGTAAATAAATCAGATACAAATCCAGGAGAAACAGTGCCAGAAAATTCAAGTGTATTAGAAAATGACGCAAATGAAGGAATAGTAATAAAAGATCAAAATAACAATGAATGGGTATGGGTAGAAGTGCCAAAAACAACTGTATTTTCAGGCTTAACAATAGATACATCAAAAGAATTAACTGAACAAAATTACAATGATATAAGAGATAAATTAATTGCATATGTAACACCATATAGAAGTTCATATTCAGATGAATGGTATGATGGATGTGGATTGACATCAGAAAAATACAAAACAGTATATCAAAATATGTTAAAGAAAGTATATACTTATGGAGGCTTTTGGATAGGAAGATATGAAGCGGGAATAGATGGAAGTATAGATGATTTAACAAAGGCTAGAACAAGTTTATCAGCGAGAATAACAACAGGTGTGGAGCCTAAATCAATAAATCAGAAGGATGCAATACCATATAATTATGTATATTGTAGTGAGGCACAAGCTTTGGCTGAAGAGATGGCTCCAAATGGTAAGTATATGACTAGTTTAATGTTTGGAATACAATGGGATTTGGTTTGTAAATTTTTAGAAGTAAAAGGAGGTTTAACAGAAGAAGATATAAATTTAAATAGTAATGGTTGGGGTAATTATAGTGATGTAACGAGGACAATAACAAGTAACAAGGCAAAGCAGAAAGGAGAATTGTGGACAATAATAACAGGAACAAAACCAGCAAGTAATGTTTTATTATCGACAGGAGCAACAGATGAAACAAAAAAGATGAATATATATGATTTAGCAGGAAATGAAAGAGAATGGACACTAGAAAAAGCTCATAGCAATACTGAGCCTTGTGTATATAGAGGAGGAGGTAGTAGTAATAAAGGTTCTGGCTATCCAGTTATTGGTCAATCTAATTATAATATAGTTTATGATAGTGATGGGATTGGTTTTCGTGTTACAATGTATGCAGAGTAAAAATTATTTTGATGAAAATAGATATGATATAAAAGGAAAAAAATTTAAAAACGCAAGAAAAGTATTATGCAATAGATATAGGATTAAGATATTATATGTTAGGTAAAAGTTCTGGTAGAGATATGGGACATATCTTGGAGAATGTTGTGTATCTTGAATTGTTGAGAAGAGGATATGAAGTCTATATAGGAAAAAATGATGATTTAGATGCAGATTTTGAAGGTATAAAGAAAATAAATGTATTAGATTGGTTGTTAGAATAAAATCTGAATTAAAAAGATATAAAAAATTGAATTTATAAGTAAAAAAATCACTGTTCAGCTATTGACAAGACAGTGATTTTTTTGATATAATATATAAGAATTTTCACGAAATTTATTAAAATCAAACGAAGAAGTTAAAATCAACAAATTTTAATCAAAGATTTCAATTTTAAGAAAAGAGGAATTAAATATAGAAAGCCGTAAGAAAATCTAAGATGAAGAGCAGACATTTTAGACAACTTAAAGGAGCTATATTCTAAGAAGGACTTTTCCTAAAATCAAATAAATTATTTCTGCCAAAATAAAAATAAGGAGTGATTTTTTTGAAAATACGCGATATCCAATATGAAAAAGCCTCAAGAAAAGATTTTGCCAAAGTTGGAGATTTTATTGAAATGCCAAACCTAATCAAAGTACAAAAAGATTCATATGACTGGTTTATAGAAGAAGGATTAGGAGAAGTATTAAAAGACATTTCACCAATCGAAGACTATTCAGGTAATCTAGTTCTTGAGTTTTTTGATTATTACATGGAAGAAAAAACAAAATACACACTAGAAGAAGCAAAAGAAAGAGATGCTACATATTCTACAAGATTACATGTAAAAGTAAGATTAATCAACCGTGAAACAGGAGAAATAAAAGAGCAAGAAATCTATTTAGGAGATTTCCCATTAATGACAGACAGTGGAACATTTGTAATCAATGGAGCAGAAAGAGTTGTAGTAAGCCAATTGGTACGTTCACCAGGATGTTACTATGACGAAATATTTGATACAAAAACAGGAAAGAAAACATATACATCAACAGTAATGCCATTAAGAGGAGCATGGCTAGAATATGAAACAGATGGAAACGATATATTCTGGGTACGTGTAGATAGAACAAGAAAAGTTCCAATCACAACATTATTAAGAGCAATAGGAATAGTTACTGATGACCAAATAAGAGAACTATTTGGAGAAGAAGATTTAATAACAACAACTATATCAAAAGATCCAATAAAAGACCAAGACGAAGCATTAATAGAAATATACAAAAAATTAAGACCAGGAGAATTACCAACAGTAGAAGCAGCAAGAAGTTTATTTAATGGATTATTTTATGATAATAGAAGATATGACCTAGCAAAAGTTGGTAGATATAAATTCAACCAAAAATTAGGACTAGCAGGAAGAATTAAAGGAAAAGTAGCTGCAAATGATATTATGGATAGTGAAACAGGAGAAGTTTTTGTACAAGCAGGAGAAATCATAACAGAAGAAGTTGCAGAAGATATTCAGAATTCAGGAATCAATATTGTAGACATTTTAGTAGGAGAAAGAAAAATCAGAATTATTGGTAATGGTACAGTAAATGCACATAAAGTATTACCAAATGTTGATTTAAGTAGTTTACATTTAAAAGAAAATGTTAATTATACAGTATTAAAAAATATAGTAGATAATACACCAGAAGAAAATTTAGTAAAAATGTTAAAAGAAAGAATGGAAGAATTAGTACCAAAACATATTACAACAGAAGATATGATAGCATCAATTAACTTTTTATTAAATTTATCACATGGATTAGGTAAAAAAGATGATATAGATCACTTAGCAAACCGTAGAATTCGTTGCGTAGGTGAACTTTTACAAAATCAATTTAGAATTGGTTTAGCAAGACTTGAAAGAGTTGTTCGTGAAAGAATGACAATTCAAGACTTAGATGTTGTAACACCACAAACATTAATTAATACAAAACCTATAACATCTGCTATTCGTGAATTCTTTGGAAGTTCACAATTATCACAATTTATGGATCAAACAAACCCACTTTCTGAATTAACACATAAAAGAAGAATTTCAGCATTAGGACCTGGTGGTTTAACAAGAGAAAGAGCTGGATTCGAGGTTCGTGACGTTCACTATACACATTATGGTAGATTATGTCCAATTGAATCACCAGAAGGACCAAACATTGGACTTATATCAGCACTTTCATCATTTGCAAGTATAAATGAATATGGATTTATAGAAACACCATATAGAAAAATAGATCCAGAAACACATAGAGCTACAGATATTGTAGAATATATGAGTGCAGATGTTGAAGACAATTATATAATTGCCCAAGCATCAGAACCAATGGACGAAAATGGAGAATTTATAAATGACAGAATCAGAGTTCGTTATAAAAATGACATTATAGAAGTTGATAAAAATCAAGTTCAATATGTTGATGTTTCTCCAAAACAATTAGTTTCAATTGCTGCAGCAATGATTCCATTCTTGGAACATGATGATGCAAAAAGATCTTTGATGGGTGCAAACATGCAACGTCAAGCTGTACCACTTATGATTACAGAAAGACCAATTGTTGGAACAGGAATTGAATATAGAGCAGCAAAAGATTCAGGAATATTAATTTTAGCAGAAGATGATGGTGTTGTTCAAAAAGTAACAGGTGATGCCATTACAATGAAATACAATAATGGAAAAACAGTTATTCATAAATTACGTAAATTCAAGAGAACAAATGGTGGAACATGTATAAATCAAAGACCAATTGTAAAAAATGGAGAGATAGTTAAAAAAGGTGATGCAATAGCTGATGGACCATCAACAAAAGATGGAGAAATGTCACTTGGTAAAAACTGTGTAGTTGCATTCTCAACATGGGAAGGTTATAACTACGAAGATGCTATTTTATTAAATGAAAGATTAGTAAAAGAAGATGTATTTACATCTATACATATAGAAGAATATGACTGCGAATGTCGTGATACAAAATTAGGACCAGAAGAAATAACAAGAGATATACCAAATGTAGGTGATGATGTATTAAAAGACTTAGATGAAAATGGTATTATCAGAATTGGTGCAGAAGTTAGACCAGGAGATATATTAGTTGGTAAAGTTACTCCAAAAGGAGAAACAGAACTAACAGCAGAAGAAAGATTATTACGAGCTATCTTTGGAGAAAAAGCAAGAGAAGTAAGAGATACATCATTAAAAGTGCCACATGGTGAAGCAGGAACAATTGTTGATGTGAAAATATTTACAAGAGATAATTCAGATGAATTAGGACCTGGTGTAAATCAAATAATTCGTTGTTATATTGCTACAAAGAGAAAGATCTCTGTAGGTGATAAAATGGCTGGACGTCATGGTAATAAAGGTGTTATTTCAAGAGTTTTACCAGAAGAAGATATGCCATTCTTACCAGATGGTACACCAATAGATATTTTATTAAACCCATTAGGTGTTCCTTCTCGTATGAACTTGGGACAAATTTTGGAAGTTCACTTAGGTGGAGCTGCAAAAGCATTAGGTTGGCATGTTTCAACACCAGTATTTGATGGTGCTACACAACAAGATGTTGAAGAATTATTAGAAAAAGCTGGAATGAGCAAAGATGGTAAATCTATTTTATATGATGGTAGAACAGGTGATCCTTTTGCAAAACCATGTACTGTTGGTGTTATGTATATGTTAAAATTACACCACTTAGTAGATGATAAAATACATGCTCGTTCAACAGGACCATACTCATTAGTTACTCAACAACCACTTGGTGGTAAAGCTCAATTTGGTGGACAACGTTTTGGAGAGATGGAAGTTTGGGCATTAGAAGCTTATGGTGCAGCTTATACATTACAAGAAATGCTTACTGTAAAATCAGATGACGTTGTTGGACGTGTTAAAACTTATGAAGCTATTGTTAAAGGCGAAAATATACCTGAACCAGGTGTTCCAGAGAGCTTTAAAGTTTTAATCAAGGAATTACAATCTTTAGGATTAGATGTACGTTTATATTCAGAAGATAATAAAGAACTTGAATTGAGAGAAAGCATAGATGATGGAATAGATTATAGCCCAGAGAGTGATAAAAAAATTATGAATGAAGATGAAGTTATTGCAGCAGATGATTTAGCAGATGGATATATGGATGAATCTCTAGAAAATGATGATGTTGAGCTAGAAGATGAAGAAAGTGATGAACTTTTTGGAGACTTAGGAGATGAAGGAGAAGAAGACATTTTTGATAGTGATTTAACTGATGATAATCTAGATGATGAAAATGATATTATATAACTAAATAAATTTTGGAAAGGATACAAGCGACAGGAAGGAATTGTTCGAGCAGTGGTTAGTCTTGTTTTCCTGTTCCGAAATTACCCAAATGTAAGATATTTGAAGGGAGAAAAGTTGTGGACGAATTAGATATTTTTAATAAATTAAAAATAGGTATTGCATCAGATGAAAAAATAAGAGAATGGTCAAAAGGTGAAGTTAAAAAACCTGAGACTATAAATTATAGAACTTTAAAACCAGAAAAAGATGGTTTATTTTGTGAAAAAATATTTGGACCAACAAAAGACTGGGAATGTCATTGTGGTAAATATAAAAGAGTACGTTATAAAGGAATTGTCTGTGACCGTTGTGGTGTAGAGGTAACTAAAGCTAAAGTTAGACGTGAAAGAATGGGACATATTGAGCTTGCAGCACCTGTTGCACATATATGGTATTTTAAAGGAATTCCAAGTAGAATTGCTTTAATGTTAGATGTTTCTCCAAGAAACTTAGAAAAAGTTGTTTATTTTGCATCATATATTGTTGTTGACAAAGGAACATCAGGATTGGAAAAATGTCAAGTTCTTACAGAAAAAGAATATCATGAAGCAGAAGAAAAATATGGAAAAGGTTCATTTAAGGCTGAAATGGGTGCAGAAGCACTTAAAAAATTATTAGAAGAAATTGATTTAGACAAATTATCAGCTTCTATAAAAAAAGATATTGAAAAAGCAAGTGAACAAAAAAGAAGTAAATATATAAAAAGATTAGATACTGTAGAATCATTTAGAATTTCTGGAAATAGACCAGAATGGATGATAATGGGTGTTGTTCCTGTTATACCACCAGAATTAAGACCTATGGTACAATTAGATGGTGGACGTTTTGCAACATCTGACTTAAATGATTTATATCGTAGAGTTATAAATAGAAATAACAGATTAAAACGTTTATTAGAATTAGGAGCTCCAGAAATTATTGTACGTAATGAAAAACGTATGTTACAAGAATCTGTTGATGCTTTAATTGATAATGGTAGACGTGGAAGACCTGTTACAGGTGCAGGAAATAGACCTTTAAAATCTTTATCAGATATGTTAAAGGGTAAACAAGGACGTTTCCGTCAAAACTTGTTAGGAAAACGTGTTGACTATTCTGGACGTTCTGTTATAGTTGTAGGACCAGAACTAAAAATATATCAATGTGGATTACCTAAAGAAATGGCAGTAGAATTATTTAAACCTTTTGTTATGAAAGAATTAGTAGGAAGAGGTTTAGCTCAAAATATTAAAAATGCAAAAAGAATGGTAGAAAGATTAAATCCAGAAGTTTGGGGAATATTAGAAGATGTTATAAAAGATCATCCTGTAATGTTAAACCGTGCTCCAACACTACATAGACTTGGTATTCAAGCATTTGAACCAGTATTAGTAGAAGGTAGAGCAATTAAACTTCACCCACTTGTTTGTGAAGCATTTAATGCTGACTTTGATGGTGACCAAATGGCTATCCATTTACCATTATCATTAGAAGCACAATCAGAAGCAAGATATTTAATGTTATCTACAAACAACTTGTTAAAACCACAAGATGGTAAACCAGTTGCAGTTCCTAGACTAGACATGATTTTAGGAAGTTATTATTTAACAATGACTTTAGATGGAGAAAAAGGAGAAGGTACATATTTCCGTGATCCAGATGAAGCAATAATGGCTTTTGAAAATCATGATGTAGATATTCATGCTAAGATTTTTGTTAGAATTACTAAAGAAATCAATGGCGAAATGAAAACAAAGAAAATAGAAACAAGTGTTGGAAGGATTATATTTAACCAAGGAATCCCACAAGATTTAGGATTTATAAATAGAGAAGAAGATCCATTTCAATATGAAATAGATTTCCCAGTTATGAAAAAATCAATGGGAACAATTATAGAAAGAGTTATTAGATTACATGGTTTAACAGAATCAGCTGAAGTTATAGATTATATCAAAGCTTTAGGATTCAAATATTCTACATTAGCAGGTATTACATTCTCCATGAGTGATGTAAAAGTGCCACCAGCTAAAAAAGATATATTAAAAGAAGCAGACGAAAAGGTTGAAACAATTAGAAAACAATATACACGTGGTTTGATTACAAACGAAGAACGTTATAATGCTGTTATCAAAGTTTGGGATAAAGCTACTAATGATGTTAGTAAGGCAATGGAAGACAACTTTGATGACTTAAACCCAATCTATATGATGGTTAAATCTGGAGCCCGTGGTAACATGAACCAGTTACGTCAAATTGCTGGTATGAGAGGCTTGATGGCTAGTACAACAGGTAAAGCAGTAGAAATTCCAATTAAATCATCTTTTGCAGATGGATTAGATGCTTTGGAATACTTTATTTCTGCACATGGTGCTAGAAAAGGACTTTCTGATACAGCTTTAAGAACAGCCGATTCAGGATATTTAACAAGAAGATTAGTTGATGTTTCTCAAGATATTATTGTTAGAGAAAGAGATTGTGGTACAAATGAAGGTATTATAATCTATGATATTAAAGATGGAAATCAAATAATTGAAAAAATGCAAGAAAGATTAATTGGTAGATATGCAGTTAATGATGTTATAGATCCAAATACTAAAGAATTAATTGTTGATAATGATACTATGATAACAGAAGCTATTGCAGATAAAATAATAGCTGCTGGAATAGAAAGATTAGAAGTTCGTTCTGTTTTAGGATGTCATTCTAAACATGGTGTTTGTCAAAAATGTTATGGTATGGGATTAGCTAGAAGAGACTTAGTATCTATTGGTGAATCTGTAGGTATTATAGCAGCTCAATCTATAGGTGAGCCTGGTACACAGTTAACAATGAGAACTATCCACTCTGGTGGTGTTGCTGGTGTTGCTGATATTACACAGGGTCTTCCTAGAGTTGAAGAATTGTTTGAAGCTAGAAAACCAAAGGGATTAGCAATTATTTCTGAAATTGCAGGTGTTGTTAAAATTAAAGAAACTAAGAAGAAAAAAGAAGTTGTTGTTACTGGTAAAGATGATGCTAGAACATATACAATTCCATTTGGTTCAAAAATGAAAGTTCATGATGGTGATATGGTAGAAGTTGCTCAACCATTAATTGAGGGTTCTATCAACCCAGCTGAAATTCTTGCTATTAAAGGACCAGAAGGTGTTTATGAATATTTGATTTCTGAAGTTCAAAAAGTTTATAGAAATCAAGGTGTTGATATAAATGATAAACATATTGAGGTTATTGGTAGACAAATGCTTAAGAAAGTTAGAATTGATGATAATGGTGATACAGATATGTTCCCAGGTTCATTAATTGATATGTATGAGTTTGCTGATAAAAATGCTCAAGCAGTTGCAGAAGGAAAGAGACCAGCTACTGGTAAACGTGTTCTTTTAGGTATTACTAAAGCATCTCTTGCTACAGAAAGTTTCTTATCTGCTGCTTCTTTCCAAGAGACAACAAGAGTTTTAACAGAAGCTGCTGTTAAGGGTAAAGTTGATGATTTAGTTGGATTAAAAGAAAATGTTATTATTGGTAAATTAATTCCAGCTGGTACTGGTATGAAAAAATATCAAGATATTAAAATTAACACAGAAATTCAACCAGAAACAGAGGCTGCACAATAAAATAATATTTGATAAATACAAAAAAGGACTGTGAAGTCCTTTTTTTGTTAGGTTGAAAGATATTTTTAATAAAAAAGTTTTTTATAATCTATATATAAATTAAATTTGACATAAGATTTCTTTGAATAGAGAAATGTTAATTTATAAACTTTAGTAAAAGTATATAACTAATTTTATAACATATACCAACAAAAAATGCAATGGCATATGTTGGAAAAAAACAAGAAAATTGTATATATGTCAATGATGTGAAATTCGATATACTCTAATAATCATAGTCAATCCTAGTTTACACGGTAAACTCTATATTCTCCATGTTTATGTGATGTCTTTTTTACATTTCTTTTATCTTTCTATATATATCATACCAACTATAACATCTATAAATATTTTTTCCATTACATTGTTCATTATAGTTTGCATGATAACAAATTACAGGTATTTCCTTAGATATTGTATTTATATTTTCAGGCTTATCTTCAATCATTAAATTAATTTTATTTTGTTTACATATGTCCAATTTATCTTCTGGACTAAAAATTATATTATCATAATGTATTTGATTTTTCTCTAACCAGTTTAATACAATAGTTTTATTTTCTTCTATACTCATTACACCTGTTGAATGCGATAAAAACGAACCTCTTGCTGTAATAATATAAATTTCATTTTCTTCTTTTAATTTATCAATTACTTCATTGGCAAACTTTCTTGTTTCTACATTAATTGAATACTCTCTAAAATATTCATTCCAAAATTCATCATCTAATTTCTTATCTACGTCAAATATTTCACTAGCTTCATATCCTTTATAATTCTTTATTCTCATATCATATTTTTCATAATAATACTTGCTTCCATAATCTAATTGCCATTGTTCTACATCTGTTAAAACTCCATCTATATCAATTCCTATTTTCATTATTATTTTACCTCTTAGTAATTCTATATTTTTTATTTGTTTTATCATACCATAATATTTTAATAATATCAAGAAATTTAATTATAAAATCATCAAATTGTAATCTATCTTTTACATATTATTCTTGCATTTTGGTACATTGTTAGAATTTTTTATACTAATTTGATTGACTTCATATAATGCCAATCTCATTGTATCTATTTATAACAATATATAAAAAAATAATACTAGTTATCAAATTTATAATAACTAGTATTATTTTTTACGACTATACTGTTAATATCCAGTGATCAATCAATCCATTTTCATTTTGCAAATATGCATATAATTTTCTATTATCCATTTCCATTATAAGTACTTCTTCTGACTTATCCTTTTCAATCAAACCTTCTCCAAAATAATTTATAGTATCTACATAAAACACTGGAGTCGTTGGATTTATCCTCCTTAAATATTTTCTTAGTTTTTCTAACGAAGTAAAAGGATTGTCAGTAATACTGTCATCATTTCCAAGGTTTTTTAATAGTAATTCTTTACTCTTGATCTTCATATTTTTTCCTCCTGTCAAGCATAAAAATGAATTGTTTCAAATGTGATAAATCAATTATCATATTTTTATTATATCGTATTATGTTAATCTTGTCAATTTCATTTTTTTAATTCAGTAGGATTTATTACATTTTGTTTCTCATTAATTTTTCTGTACTATTTCTCTCTTTTTTATAAATTAACTTGAATTATTAATAGCAAGAAAAAAGAGTTTCGCCTAAATACTACAGTATCTAGGCGAATTTAATATACAGTTACATCATAATATTTTCTTTAATATGTAAAAATATGTGTATCCTCTCATTTTGATTGCTTGTATTCGCTTCCTTCCTTCCGAACTTTTGAGTGTTTCTTTTACTTGGGCTTCTGTACATTTAGTAAAATACGCAAGATCTCTTATTGAGTAGTATCGTCCTTTATGTTTCTTCATAAAACCTAAAATTTTTCTTTGTGGGTCATCCATTTCTTTTTTAGCTACTACTTCTACTTCAATTTCTAAAGATTCTTTAGGGATTTCTTTGAACCGAACTCCAAAATTTGGAGCTATTTTATCGAGAAAATATTTTTTCGTATTTTCTCCTTTCAAAGTAATTATTATAACATCGTTTTCTTTCATAATGTTTTCTCCTATTCTTAATATTTTTATGTGTAACTATACTATCCTCCTTCCGTTATTCTAATTATGACAACGATTAAATTATTTTATATTTTTCAGTATACCAAATTAATAAAGATTTTTCAATAGTAGCTAGAAATTACCCAAAAAAGCATGTATATATGTCAATGATGTGAAACAAATTCTTTCAAATAGTATGATTGAATTCGTTTCATATTTATGTTTTTTTTAATTCTTCTCTTTTTTCTTTTGGTGTCAAATATCCTAATACCGCCATTGGTATTCTGTTTGACCTTTTTAAGTATGCTGCTCCTTGTTTTCTTAAATCTTCTAAACTATAAAATTTTAAGTAACTGTAAAATCTTTCATTGTCATTTCTATGACTTCTTTCTACTTTTCCATTATGTTCTGGTGTTCTTGGTCTTATCTTGTGGTGTTTTATTCCTAATTCTTTCAATAATGTATCCATTGGATGTTCTCTTTTTACATCTGATCTATTAAACGTAAATTCTACTCCATTATCTGTCTGTATTTCTTCTGTTTTATAGCCATAATATCTTATGCATCTTTTTACAAAATCCACCGTATATGCTGCACTATGTTCTTCATACCAATATAAATATCTTTCTCTACTTGCTTCATCTATACATGTATATTGATAATAATTTATATCTTTTGTCATTTCTTCTGTTTTGCATTCTTTTGATGCATATTTTACATCTATTTGCCATTTTTTTCCTATCTCTGTTGGTGTATGATTTTTTGATTATGTTTCTTTGATGTTCCTTTTATTTCTGGATTATTATAATATCCTATTTTTCTTAATACTCTATATAATGATGCTAGTTTTCTTGTATATCCTTTATTTATTTTTAACTTATACCATATTTCATTTAATGTTATATGTGGATTTCTTTTTATTAAATCTTTTATCCATTTTATTTCTGTTTCTGTATGTTCTTTTGGATGCTTACTTAATGGCCTATGTGACTTATCTTCTAAACTCTCTTTGCTTCCATCATGTTTTTTATTCCATCTCCATAATGATGTCCTTGATATATGATATTTTCTACATACATATCCTATATCATTGCAATTTCTATACATTTTTACTGCATTTTCTCTTGTTTTTATTTCATGTGGTAAATATCTCTTTATATTTTTTTGATTTTGTGTTATAATATTATTCATAAGTGATTCAAGTCCTTTCGTATAATTTTTATTTTGACAATTCAATTATACTACTTGAATCACTTTTTTTCTATATTTTTTGTTTCACATCAATTGTAACACTACAAGTAGAGTGGAATAAAATCAAAATTTTATTGATTTTTTTTAGGTTTTATAGTAGAATATAGTGGGTGATAAGCATATGAAAAAATATAGAAAAAAGCTAATAAAAAATGAAAGAGGAGCAATAACAGCAATGGTACTTGCAAGCCTTCTTGTAATAGCAATAGTTCTTATAAATCTTTATATGATGGGAAGTAATAAATCAAATTCACAAGACAAAGAAATCAAAATGATTGAAGAAACTTATAATTCAGGCGAAGATAAAACAGATTCAGAATATAAAGAAAGTATAGTATTTGAAAATATAAATACAGCAGATACTAACCCAAAAGAAGCATTACCATCTAATATAAAAGAAATAGTAGAAAATGATGCAAATAAAGGAATAGTAATAAAAGATAATAATGATAATGAATGGGTTTGGGTAGAAGTACCTAAAACTACAGTATTTTCTGAATTAAATATAGATACAACATCTACTTTAACAGCTCAAAATTATGCAGATATTGCTAATAAAATGATAACATATGCAGGTGTATATAGAAACGGTAGTGCTAATCAAAATTGTACATGGACAGACGAATGGTATGATGGATGTGGTCTAACACAACAAGAATATATAAACGCATATCAGTCAATGCTAAAATATGTATATAATTATGGAGGCTTTTGGATTGGAAGATATGAGGCTGGAATTGATGGGAGTATAACAGATTTATCAAAAGCTAGAACAAGTTCATCATCAAGAATAGTAATTGGAACATCACCAAAAGCAATAAGTCAAAAAGATGCTATACCATATAATTATATAACTTGTAGTGAAGCACAAAAATTGGCTAATGAAATGACACCAGATAGTAATTATAGAACAAGTTTATTGTTTGGTATTCAATGGGATTTAACTTGTAAATTTTTGGAGGTGAAATCAGACTTGAATGTTGAAGATATAAATAGTGCTAGTGGTGTTTGGGGAAATTATGCAAATAAAGCAAGAAGGATAACAAGTGATGGAGCAAAACAGACTAAAGATACTAACATTGCTTGGAAAACTATCATGACTAGTAAACCAGCATTGACATTGTTATTATCTACAGGTGCTTCAGATGAAAATAAAATGATAAATATATATGATTTTGCAGGAAATGAATGGGAGTGTACATTGGAAAAATCTGATTCGCATGGAGAATATTTTACTATTAGAGGTGGAGGGTATTTTAATCCAGATAATGATAATCCAGCATCATATCGCCACAATGTTGATTCTATAAAGAATGATTCAGATATTTCATTTCGACCTACACTTTACAAAAAATAAAATCAAAAAATAAAAGGAGAGTTGTAATGCAAAGTACAAATAGAAAAGTTTTTGACAAATTAGTATCAAGAACAAAAATATATTTAGTAATAATTTTAATATTGCTAATAGCAATAAGTGTACAAAATAGCAGAATGATAATACCATCTGTTATAGTGTATATATTAGTGCTATGGTATGCATATTTTGCAAACAACAAAAGAAAAAATGAAATATCAGAAAAACTACAAGACTTAATGTTAAGTGTAGACACAGCAGCAAAAAGTACATTGATAAATTCGCCATTTCCATTAATAGTATTAGAAACAGATGGAAATATAATATGGAGAAGTTCAAAATTTGTATCAGAATTTGAAAAAATAGATATGAATCCGTATTTGGATGATTTAATAATAGAGATAAAAAAAGATATAAAAAATAAAAAGGAAGAACAACAATATGGAGTAAAACATGCAAAAACAAGTCAATTAGTAGAAAGACAAGTGGTTATAGGAGAAAAAACATATAGGATATCAGGAAAATATGTAAAATCTCGTAATGACCAAAAAAATACACGAAATGAGTATATGTTAATGCTATATTTTATAGATATAACAGAAAATTTAGCATTAATGCAAAAATATCAAGATACACGTTCATGTGTAGAAATAATAATGATAGACAATTATGAAGAAAATATGCAATTATTAGATAGTGAAGAAAAACCACAAATAATAGCTGAAATAGATAAGGCAGTGTATGAATGGGTAAATGAATCAAATGGAATACTTATAAAATCAGATAGAGATAGATATATATGTGTGTTTGAGCAAAGATATCTAAAAAATATAAAAGAAGATAAATTTAGTATTTTGGATAAAATAAAAGAAGTATATACCAGAGAAAAGGTTCAATTTACTTTAAGTATAGCTGTTTCTAATGAAGGGGATACAAATAGAGATAAATATAAATCTGCACAAGTTGCTATGGATTTAGTACTTGGTAGAGGTGGAGATCAAGCAGTAATTAGAGAAAATGATATTTATCGTTTCTTTGGTGGAAGAGCCCAAGAAGTTGAAAAACGTACTAAAGTAAAAGCAAGAGTTGTTGCACATGCTTTAGAAAATTTGATAAAAGAATCTGATAAAGTTATGATAATGGGCCACACAAATCCTGATATTGATGCTATGGGCTCAAGTATGGGAATATATCGTTTAGTAAAAAGTATGAATAAAAATGCTTATATTATAAATAGTAGTGTTGGTACAGCTTTAGATAATTTTAAGGAAGAGTTGTCAAAAGATCCAGAATATGAAGATGCTCTAATTAGTAAAGAAGTCGCAGTTGAAAATGTTGAAGAAAATACTTTGTTAGTAATAGTTGATACTCATAAGAAAAATTATGTAGAATCTCCAGAATTACTAGAAAAGACTAAAAAAATTGTTATTATAGATCATCATAGAAGAAGTGCTGATTATATAGAAGATGCAACTTTGACTTTTCAAGAAGTTTATGCTTCTTCTGCAGCAGAGTTGGTTACAGAACTTTTGCAATATACAGATACAAAGGTTGTTTTGAAAACTATTGAGGCAGAAAGCTTGTATGCTGGAATTATGATGGATACTAAAAACTTTACTTTTAAAACTGGTGTTAGAACTTTTGAGGCTGCTGCATATTTGCGTAAATGTGGCGTTGATATTATTCGCGTTAAAAAGTGGTTCCAAAGTGATTTAATGAGTTTTAATAAGATTGCAGCTATTGTTAAGTCAGCAGAAATTGTTAATGGTTCTGTTGCTATTGCTATTAATCCTAAAAAAGAGAAAGATACTAGTATTGTTTGTGCTAAGGCTGCTGATGAGTTACTTACTATTAGTGATATTACTGCTTCTTTTGTTCTTGGCGATATGGGTGATAAGATTTGTATTAGTGGTCGTTCTATTGGAGATGTTAATGTTCAGGTTATTCTTGAGAAACTTGGTGGCGGTGGTCATATTACTTTGGCTGGTGCACAAGTTGAGGGTAAAACTATTGAAGAAGTTAAGCAGGAACTGATTATGTGCATTTCTGATTATTTTGCTAGTTAAATTCGAAAATAATTACAATTTTGACTGCGTTAAATTTCATTTAAAACGCGGTTACATACACAAAGTATGCGCCCTTGCTTTTTAAATAAAATTTGCCTTGTCAAAATTTAATTCTTTCCGAATTAGAAAAGATATGAAAATAATTACAATTTTTAGAGAGGATGAGAGATATATGAAAGTTATTTTAAAAGATAATATAAAAGGTGTTGGAAAAAAAGATGAAATTATTAATGCTTCTGATGGTTATGCTCGTAATTTCTTGTTTCCAAAAAACTTGGCTGTTGAGGCGAATGCAGAGAATATGTCTAAATTAAAGGCTAAACAAAATTCTACAGCTTTTAAAAAAGGTCAAGAAAAAGAAGAGGCACAAAAAATTGCTGAGAAAATGAAAAAAATAATGCTTACTGTTCGTGTTCGTGCTGGTAAAAATGGTAAGATTTTTGGTGGTGTTTCTTCTAAAGAGATTGCTGAAGAATTACAAAAAGTATATAATATAAGTGTTGATAAAAAGAAAATTGATTTGAAAGAACCTATTAAAGAGTTGGGGACTACTAATGTTGAGATTAAACTTTTTGAAGGTGTTACAGGTGTCGTAAAAATTAATGTAGTTTCAGAAGGATAGGGTTGGAAAATAATTATAATTTTGGCTGCGTTAAAAATACGGTTACATATATAAAGTATGTGCTAATGTCTTTTAAATAAAATTTACTAGAAGGGAATGAAGTAATAATGGAAGTAGGAAAAGTACCACCACATGATTTGGATGCAGAGCAAGCTGTAATAGGTAGTATGCTTACAGATGCAGATGCAGTAGCAAGTAGTATAGAAGTTTTAAAACCAGAGGATTTTTACAGAGCTGATAATAGAATTATATATGAGGCAATGTTTAATCTTTATAATAGGTCTGAACCAATTGATATTATAACAGTAAAAGCTGAGCTAGAGTCAATGGGAAGATTTGAACAAGTTGGTGGTTTAGAATATTTAGCAGGATTACCTGATAAAGTTCCTACTACAGCTAATGTTCAAAAATATATAAATATAGTTGAAGAAAAGTCTAAATTGAGAGATTTGATAAAAACTGCAAATGATATTATTGAGTTAGGTTATGATCCAACAGAAGATGTTGATGATATTATGGAAAATGTTGAGAAAAAGGTTTTTAATTTAACTCAAGGAAAAAATCAAAAAGGTTATTCTGCAATTAAAGATGTTTTAGTAGATAGTTTTACACAATTAGAAGAATTATATAATAGAAAACAACATATTACAGGTGTACCTAGTGGTTTTGCGGATTTGGATTATAGAACTGCAGGTTTTCATGGTTCAGAACTTATATTAGTTGCGGCAAGACCTGCTATGGGAAAATCTGCATTTGCTTTAAATATTGCTACAAATGCAGCTGTTAGAGCAGATGTACCTGTTGCTATTTTTAACTTGGAAATGTCAAAGGAACAGCTTGTTAATAGAATTTTGTGTAGTGAAGCTATGGTAGATAGTAATAAGGTTAGAACAGGTAAGTTGGAAGAAGAAGATTGGTCAAAATTGGCAGAGGCGATTGGTCCTCTTTCTGCTTCTAATATTTATATAGATGATACACCAGGTATTTCAATTACAGAAATAAGGGCTAAATGTAGAAAGCTTCAAGTTGAAAAACATATTGGAATGGTTATAATAGATTATTTGCAATTAATACAGGGAACTAATAAAAGAGGTGGAAGCCGTGAACAAGAAATTTCTGAAATAAGCCGTTCTTTAAAAATTATGGCAAAAGAATTAAATGTTCCTGTAATTGCTTTATCACAGTTATCAAGAGCTGTTGAGCAAAGACCAGATCATAAACCTATGCTTTCAGATTTACGTGAATCTGGAGCTATTGAACAAGATGCTGATATTGTTATGTTTTTATATCGTGATGATTATTATAATCCAGATAGTGAAAAGAAAAACATTGCAGAAGTTATTATTGCAAAACACAGAGGTGGTTCAACTGGTAGTGTAGACTTAAGATGGTTTGGTTCATATACTAAATTTACAAATTTGGGTAAAGGTTATGAGCAATAGATTTGGGGCCTAATTAGAAGGGACTGATTTTTTATGAAAGAAAAAGTCATAAATACAATTAAAAAAAATAAATTAATACAAAATGGAGATAAACTGGTTCTTGCTGTTTCAGGGGGACCAGACTCTTTGGCTATGTTGAATCTTTTATTAGATATTAAAAAAGATAAAAAAATTGAATTTGACTTTGTTGTAGCACATGTTAATCATATGATTCGCAAAGAAGCTATAGATGATGAAAGTTTTGTAAAGGATTTTTGTGAAAAAAATAATATTAGATTTTTTGTTAAAAGAGTTGATATTCCTAAGCTTGCTGAAGAGAGAAAAATGGGAACAGAAGAAGCGGGCAGATATGCACGTTATGAATTTTTTGATGAAGTTATGAAGGAAACAGGCTCAAAAAAAATTTCAATTGCACATAATAAAAATGATAAAATAGAGACTATTTTAATGAATTTGTTAAGGGGTTCGGGAGTTTCTGGTTTAAAAGGAATAGAATATATAAAAGAAGAAAAATATATAAGACCTTTACTTGATTGTACAAGATTAGAAATAGAAGAATATTGTGCCAATCAAAATTTAATTCCTAGAATTGATAAAACAAATTTTGATAATACATATACTCGTAATAAAGTTAGAAATGTGGTTATTCCGTATGTTCAGAGGGAATTTAATCCTAATATAATTGACACATTAAGTCGATTATCAGATTTAGTAAAAGAAGAAGAAATGTATGTTCAAAAACAAGTAGAAAAAGTATATAATGAGATGTTAATAAAACAAAGCAAAGATATGCAGGAAAACATGAAGCAAAAAGAGATTTCCCAAGATATTAAAGAATTGGTTAAAGATAAAAAATATATTGTTTTAAAATTAAAATTATTTAATATGCAAGAAAGAGTCATAAAATCAAGAGTTTTGTTATATACTATAACGAGACTATTAGGTAATTCACAAGGAATTGAAAAAATACATATAGATGATATTATAAAATTATGTGAGCGAAATATAGGAAATAAATATTTGACACCAAATAAAAATTTAAAGATTTTTTTGAAAAATGGACAAATTTATTTTATAGACCAAAGATAACTATCCGTAGTAGTTCTTAGAGTGACTTGACTTTTGTCACAAAAAAGACACAAAAAAATACTTGAAAAAGCAAAATATATATGATATATATCAAGTGTTTAAAGACAAACTCAGGTGTTTGGGATTCAAAAGGAGGAAAAGATAGTGAAAAATAATATCAAGACATTAGCAATGTGGTTAATTATTGGAGTGATTTTTATTATTGTTTTATCATCAGTTATGGAAAATTCTAATAAAAAAATGAAATATTCTGATTTAATTACAAAAATAAATGAAGGAAAAGTTGAAGCAATTCAAATAGAAGCTGATGGAAAAACAGCAAATGTTGAGTTATCAGAAGATAAAAATATAAAACAAGTAAATATTCCAAATATGGAAAGTTTTATGAATTATACAGAAGATTTTGTAAAAAATGGTTCATTTACATTAGAAGAAAAATCTGAATCTGTTTTTGTTACAATTCTTGGATTGTTAACACCATTTGGATTACTAATTATTTTCTTTATATTCTGGTTCTTGATGATGGGAGGGCCAAATTCAAATCAAGCAGGAGGAAAAACATTAAGTTTTGGAAAAAGCAAAGCAAGGATGATGACACCAGCAGATAGAAATAAAGTTACATTTGATGATGTTGCAGGTGTTGATGAAGAAAAAGAAGAATTACAAGAAATTGTACAATTTTTAAAAAATCCAAAGAAATTTACAGATATGGGAGCAAGAATACCAAAAGGTGTTTTATTAGTAGGACAACCAGGTACAGGTAAAACTCTTTTAGCAAAAGCAGTTGCAGGAGAAGCAGGAGTACCATTCTTTATTATAAGTGGTTCAGACTTTGTAGAAATGTTTGTAGGTGTTGGTGCTTCAAGAGTTAGAGATTTATTTGATGAAGCTAAAAGAAATGCACCATGTATAATATTTATAGATGAAATAGATGCAGTAGGACGTCAAAGAGGTGCAGGACTAGGTGGAGGACATGATGAAAGAGAGCAAACATTGAATCAATTATTAGTAGAAATGGATGGATTTTCTGAAAATGAGGGTGTTATTGTATTAGCAGCAACTAACCGCCCAGATGTTTTAGATAAAGCATTATTAAGAGCAGGAAGATTTGATAGACAAATAGTTGTAGGAGCACCAGATGTAAAAGCAAGAGAACAAATATTAGAAGTACATTCAAGAAAGAAAAAATTAGCAGATGATGTTGACTTAAAAGTAATTGCTAAAAATACTTCTGGATTTGCTGGAGCAGATTTAGAGAATGTATTAAATGAAGCAGCATTATTAGCAGCAAGAAGAAATTTAACAGAGATTGGAATGAAAGAAATTGAAGATGCAATGGTTAAAGTTACTATGGGACCAGAAAAGAAAACAAGAGTAAGAAGTGAAAAAGAAAATCGTTTAGTTTCTTATCATGAGGCAGGTCATGCTGTAGTTAGCCATTATTTGGAAACACAAGATCCAGTGCATCAAATATCTATAGTACCTAGAGGTATGGCAGGTGGATACACAATGTATCGTCCTACAGAAGATAAAAACTTTATGTCAAAAACAGAAATGGAAGAAAATATTGTATCTTTACTTGGTGGTAGAGTTGCAGAAGCTCTTATATTAAATGATATTTCAACAGGTGCAAGTAATGATATAGAAAGAGCTACACAAATTGCAAGAAGCATGGTTACAAAATATGGTATGAGTGATAGAATAGGAACTTTAACATTAGGTTCTAGTCAAAATGAGGTATTTTTAGGTAGAGATTTTGCTCAATCTAAAGAATATTCTGAAGAAACAGCAGCGATTATTGATGAAGAAGTTAAGAAAATAGTTGATAAAGCTTATAATGAAGCTAAACAAATTTTGACAGAACATATTGATAAATTACATGCTGTAGCTGGAATTCTTCTTGAAAAAGAAAAAATTGAATCAGACGAGTTTGAGCAAATATTTGCATAGAATGTAGGGGATATTTAATGAAAAATTATTATGAGATTTTGCAAGTAAATGAAAAAGCTTCACAGGAAATAATAGAAAAAGCATATAAAGTTCTTGCAAAAAAATATCATCCGGATTTGCAAAAAGATGTTAGAAGGAAAGAATTATCAGAGGACAAGTTAAAACAAATTAATGAGGCTTATGATGTTCTTTCTGACTCTTTTTTAAGAGGACAATATGATGCAGAGCTTCATAGACAAAGAGAAGAGGAATTGAAAGCAAAATTTGGAGATGAAAACTATGGTACAGAAAAAGTAAAATTTTATGGACAAGCAAATGAAAATCAAAAAAGTAAATCAGTACAAAATTTAAAAAGAGAAGAATATTATGCAAAAAAAATTAATGAAAGACAAGAACACCATGATAAAGAAGAAAGAAAAAAGCAAGCTCAAAAACTTGGAACTTTAGCAGGTGTTATAGATTTAGTTAAAGTTTTGTATAATGATAGACCTAAAAGAAAAGAGTTTGCAGAGATTACTAAAAAAGATTTATTTGCAATTGTTTTAGCTATTTTGATTGTTATTGGCATTGGTTTTATTTTGTGGTGTATTCCTTTTACTAATGGTTGGATTAGAGAAATATTATTTGAAAATCCAATAGCCCAAATGTTTTCAAAATAAATATATTTCCAAATAGTTATTAGATTTTTTAAAATTTTCACAATTTAGTCTTGAAAATCTCAAAAATCCCTATTGACAAGCATTTATCTTTAATGTATAATGGTTACTGTTAAGGGTTATCCCACATACAGATCCGAACGACCGGAAGGAGGGGAATATAAATGTCAGAGATTAGAGTAAATAATGGAAATATAGAAGAAGCCTTAAAGAAATTTAAAAGACAATGTGCTAGAAATGGAGTTTTACAAGAAGTTCGTAAAAGAGAACATTATGAAAAACCTAGTGTAAAAAGAAAAAAGAAGTCAGAGGCTGCTAGAAAAAGAAAGTTTTAATTAGATAAAGAGGGGGAGGACTGAGTTATATATAGTTTTTTACATATATGACTTGGTTCTCCTTTTAGTTTAAAAAATACCTGCGTTAAGGTTCATTTAAAATTTAATGTATATATTGGGAATTTTTGATAAAAATAATATAATAGATAAATCTTAAGAAAGGATTGGTGTGATAATGGATTATAAAGTAAAAGAAATTAAAGAAGGTATACAAGTACATTTAATAAATAATGATAAATTTAAAACAAATTTGATTTCTGTTTTTTTAACAACAGAATTAAATAGAGAGAATGTTACTAAAAATGCAATGATACCAGCAATTCTAAGAAGAGGTTCTGAAAGTATGCCTACTCAAGAAGCAATTAGTAGAGAAATGGAAGAAATGTATGGAGCATCATTTAACTGTGGTGTAGATAAAAGAGGAGATAATCAAGTCTTAAAATTTTATATGGAAACAGTTAATGATAACTTTTTGCCAGATTCTTCAGAAAAAATGTTGGAAAAAAGTATAGATAAAATTTTAGAAATTATTTTTAAACCTCTAGTTAAAAATAATAGTTTTTGTGATGAATATGCGGAACAAGAAAAAGAAAATTTAAAACAAATTATAAATGGAAAAATTGATAATAAAGCAAGTTATGCAATGGAAAGATGTATTGAAGAAATGTATAAAAATCAACCTTTTGCTTTGTATAAATTTGGATATATAGATGATTTAGAAAATTTAAATGGAGCAAATTTATATGAATATTATAATCAGTTAATACAAAGTTGTAAAATTGATATTTTTGTTTCTGGTATTATTGATGATAGTATTTCTGAAAAAATTGAAAATAATCCTGAAATTAAATTGTTAAAATCAAGAAAACCAGATTTTGTTAAACCATCTTTAGAGGTTACAGCTAATAATAATGGTCAAGTTATTAATGATAGTATGGATGTTGCCCAAGGTAAATTGATTCTTGGTTTAAATGTTAATTTGGATAATGAAGATGAACAATATGATGCTATGATTTATAATCTTATTTTGGGTGGTACAGCTAGTTCTAAGCTATTCCAAAATGTGCGCGAAAAAGCTAGTTTAGCTTATTCTACAGGTTCTAATTATATGAAAGCTAAAAATGTTATTTTTATTCGTTGTGGTATTGAGATTAAAAATTATGAGCAGGCTCTTGATATTGTTAAACAACAGTTACAACAAATGCTTGATGGTGATTTTTCTGAACAAGATGTGGATATTGCTAAAAAAAGCTTGATTGATTCTATTCAAACTATTGATGATGAACAAGATACTGAAATTTTGTATTTCTTTGGTCAAGAGTTTGCTTCTAAAAAATTAGGTATTTCTGATTATATTGATAGAATTAATAGAGTTACTAGACATGAAGTTTTAAATGTAGCTAAGAAGATTGGTACAGATATAGATACTATATACTTCCTTAAAAATTAATTTCGAAATAATTACAATTTTGACGAAGCTAAACAAAGAAAGGTGTGAAATATATGCAAGTTATTGAAAATTTGAAAGTTAAAGAAAAGTTATATATAGAAAAATTAGATAATGGATTAACTGTTATGATAATTCCTAAAAAAGGAATAAAAAAGAAATATATAATTTGGGGTACAAATTATGGTTCAAATGATAGTAAATTTATAGTACCTGGAGAGACTGAAGTTACTAAAGTTCCAGATGGTGTTGCACATTTTTTGGAACATAAAATGTTTGAACAAGAAAATGGAAAAAATAGTTTAGATGTTTTAACAGAATTAGGTGTTGAAGCAAATGCGTATACAACAAGTGACAATACAGCATATTTATTTAGTTGTACAGAAAATTTTTATGAAGCTTTAGATGAGCTTATGGATTATGTACAACATCCATATTTTACAGATGAAAATGTGGAAAAGGAAAAAGGAATTATCGGTCAGGAAATTATGATGTATGATGATTATCCTGATTGGAGAGTTTATATGAATGCTGTTCAAGCTATGTATAGTGATTTCCCTATTAGAATAGATACAGCGGGTACAGTTGAAACTATAAGTCATATAGATAAAGACATTTTGTATAAATGTTATAATACTTTTTATAATCCTTCTAATATGGCAATAGCTGTTTGTGGGGATTTTGAACCTGAAGCTATGCTCAATGAAATAAAAAAGAGATTACTTGATGTTAAAGCTAATGGAGAAATTAAACGTATTTATCCAGAAGAGCCTAATAATATAGTTAAAGATTATGTTGAACAAAATATGGAAGTTAGTAGACCTTTATATGCAATTGGTATAAAAGACAAACCTTTTGATTCTTCTAATAATTTTAGTAAAGAAGAAATGGTAAAAAAACATATTGCTATAGAAATTTTATTGAATTTGATATTTGGAGAGAGTTCAAATTTGTATAAAGATTTATATAATAAGGGAATTATATTATCTTCTCCTAGTATGGATTATGAATTTTATAGAGGATATGCCTTTGTATTATTATCAGGACAATCAAAAGAACCAAAAAAAGTGTTTGAAGAATTTAAGAAAACAGTAGAAAATATGAAGCAAAATGGAATTGTAGAACAAGATTTTAACAGAATTAAGAAAACTATTTATGGTGATTATATTAAAGAATATAATGATGTAACAGATATTGCTAGAATGTTTTTAACTGATTATTTTAAAGGTATAAATAGTTTTGATTATATCGAACAAATTGGTACTGTTAGTAAAGAATATGCAGAACAAATTTTGAATGAAGTTTTTGATGAAAATAAAATGGTTTTGTCTGTTGTTAATGGAAATTAAAAAATGGTTTTTTGTAGAAAATATGATATAAATTTTATTTAATGATTTATATCATATTTTTTTGTCAATTATTGTCATTATTTGGCATACGAAAAGTGCTAAAAAGGGACAAAATAGCTTGACTTAACAGGAAAAATATGGTAATTTATAAATGTACTTAAGAGGAAAAATCATAAAAGGAGAGATTAAAATGTTAAATGATGAAATTTGTAATTTAAGAAATAAATTGAATAAAAGCATTGAAGATGGTGAGGATTATTCTGTTATTTATCAGCTTAGTGTCGAATTGGATGATTTAATTGCTAATTTTTATAGTGATAGAAGTTTAGAAGATGTTAAATAGATTTGTTATAAAGATATGAACTGTTCAGGTCCATATTTTTATTTTGCCTAATTATTGCAAAAAACTTGCATTTATAGTATAATAAATAACTAGTAAAAATAGCCTTTAGAAAGGGATGTGACTAAATATGCAAGTAAATTCTGAAGTAATGTCAGAACTAATATTAGATGCAGGACCAGAGAGAGCGGCAAAAGCAAGAGAATATAATGAGAAAAGAAAAGTAAATATAACAAATGTAGATTATTATGATGAAAGTAATTTTGAAGTAAAGGCAAAAGTACATGGAAATGACATATATAATACATATATATTAGTAGAAGATGGAGAAGTAGAAGATATAACATGTACATGTCCAGATTATGAAAGACATTATGGAGTATGTAAACATACTTTAGCAACAGTATTTTGCTTAAGAGATTATGATATGAAAACTAAAGAGCTAAATATAGATGTAAGGGTAGTAAATAAAAATGAAGCAAAATATAGAAATTTTAGACAAATAGTAAATAGTTTTTATAATGAGGAAATTGATGATATAGCAGAAGAAAATGAAGATAATGTAAAAGTAAAAGGGATGTTAAGAATAGAGCCAAAAATATTTTATGATAGATTTGGTGGAGAATTGAAAGTAGAATTCAAAATAGGAAACAAAAGATTATATAAAATAAAACAATTATCTGAATTTTATGATAGAATGATGAACAAAATATTTTATCGTTATGGAGATAAATTACAATTTGTTCATACAAAAGAAGCGTTTAGAGAAGAAGATCAACCAATGCTTGATTTTATTCTAAAATATGCAGAAATTATAAAATATGCAAATGCAAATTTTAATAATGTGTATCATTATTATGGTAAAACTTTAAGTGATACAAGTATAATGCTTAGCAATACAGGTATTGATGATTTGTTTGAGATATTAAAAGGTAAATCTGTAAAATTCCAAAAAGATGGATTGGAAGAAATGGTAGAGTTTTCAGATAGTAATCCAAATTTAGAATTTGAGTTAAATAAAGATAAAAAAGATTATGTTATTCAACCTAATAAAGATATTTTTAAAATGAATATTATTAGAGGAAAAAAATATTCATATATTTTAGACGAAAATATTTTTTATAGATTGTCACCTGAATTTGAAAAAACAAGTTTAAAATTATTAAGAAGCTTTAGACAAAATTATACTTCAGAACTAAATTTATCAAAAGAAGATTTAGTACAACTTTTTTCTGTTGTAGTACCAAAAGTAAAAAATGCAATAAAACTTGGAAATGTTTCAGAACAAGAGGTAGAAGATTATAAACCAAAAGAGTTAGGTGTAAAAGTATTTTTAGATTTTGATGAAAATGATTATGTTGTAGCAGATGTTAAATTTTGCTATGGTGACCTAGAATTTAACCCTCTTGATGAAAAGCAAAATATATCAATACCTAGAAATATGGTAGAAGAAGCAAAAGCATTAAATGTTTTTAGAAGAACAGGTTTTATGTTTGATGTGCAAAATTTAAGATTTATATTACCTGATAATGATTTAATTTATAGTTTTTTAACAGATGATATATCTTTTTATATGCAAAAATTTGAAGTTATGGTTACAGATAATTTTAAAACAAAGCAAGTTACTAAGCCTAAAATTAGTTCATTAGGTGTAAAGGTTGAAAATGATTTATTAACAATTGATTTTAGTAAAATTGATTTTGATTTATCTGAATTAAAGGATATTATGGCCCAATATAAGCTAAAAAAGAAATATCATAGATTAAAAGATGGAACTTTTATTGATTTAGAAGATAATAAAGAAATATCATTTTTTGACCAAGTTTTAACTGGAATGGATATTGATTATAAGGATATAGAAGAAGGTGAAGTTAAACTTCCTGTAAGTAGAAGTTTATATCTTAATCAATTATTAAAAGGAATAAAAGGAACAGAAATCTTAAAAAATCAAGAATACAAAGAAATAGTAAATCATTTAAATCAAGATTTATTAGAGGAAGAATATGAACTTCCTGAAAATTTGAATGCTAAATTGCGTTATTACCAGAAAACAGGTTATAACTGGTTACATGTTTTAGATGGGTATCATTTTGGTGGAATTTTGGCAGATGATATGGGACTTGGAAAAACCTTGCAAATTTTAGCAGTAATATTAAAATATGTTGATGAGAATCCTGAAGATAAGAGGCCTAGTATTGTTATATCTCCTAGTTCTTTGACATTAAACTGGTTAAATGAAGCAAAAAAATTTGCACCGGATTTGAAAGTTCAAGTTATAAGTGGAAAAGCGCAAGACAGAAGAAATCAGATTGAAAATATTAAAGATTATGATTTAGTTATTACATCTTATGATTTATTAAAGAGAGATATAGATACATATAAAGAAAAGGCATATTCATTTAGATTTGCGATAACTGATGAAGCACAGTATTTAAAAAATAGTAATACTCAAAATGCAAAAGCTGTAAAACAAATATCAGCACAAACTAGATTTGCTCTAACAGGTACACCAATAGAAAACTCTTTGGCAGAGTTGTGGTCTATTTTTGATTTTATTATGCCAGGATATTTGTTTGGATATAAAAGTTTTAAGTCAAGTTATGAAGGGCCTATTGTAAAAGAAAATGATGAAATTGCTATGAAAAAATTAAAAATGTTAATAGAGCCATTTGTTTTACGTAGGACTAAAAAAGAAGTTTTGACAGAACTTCCAGAAAAAACTATAACAGTTTTAAATAATGAAATGGATGATGAGCAACAATCAATATATTTGTCATATTTAGCTCAAGCTAAAGAAGAAGTGGCAGATGAAATAAATATGAATGGTTTTGAAAAGAGTCAAATAAAAATATTAGCAGCTCTTACAAGATTACGCCAAATTTGTTGTCATCCTAAAATTTTTATAGAAAATTATACAGGTAGAAGTAGTAAACTTGATCAGTGTATGGAAATTGTAGAAGATGCCACAGAATCAGGACATAAAATTCTTATTTTTTCTACATACACATCTATGTTTGAATTGATGGAACAAGAATTGAAAAATAAAAATATTTCTTATTTTAAATTAACAGGTAGCACCAAAGTTGATGAAAGAATTAAAATGGTTGATGAATTTAATGAAAATCCAAATATCAAAGTTTTTCTGATTTCTCTTAAAGCAGGTGGTACAGGTCTTAATTTAACAGGTGCTGATATGGTTATCCATTATGATCCATGGTGGAATTTATCTGCTGAAAATCAGGCTACTGATAGAGCATATCGTATTGGACAGAAAAATAATGTTCAAGTTTATAAATTGATTACTAAAAATTCTATTGAAGAGAAAATTTATGATTTACAAATGAAAAAGGCAGAATTGGCTGATAATATGCTTAGCACTCAAACTAAGTTTGTTAATAAATTGTCAAAAGATGAGATTATGAAATTGTTTAGTTAGAATTTTTTGATGGAAAGGATTGTTATTGATGAATGAATATATAAATGTAATAGGTGGAGGATTGGCTGGTTCAGAAGCGGCTTATCAAATTGCAAAAAGAGGTATAAGAGTAAAATTATATGAAATGAAGCCTAAAAAGTTTACACCAGCGCATACTAGTAATGATTTAGCAGAAATTGTATGTAGCAATTCTTTTAAATCAAATTTAATAACAAATGCATGTGGATTATTAAAAGAGGAATTACGAAAATTGGATTCTCTTTTAATTAGAATTGCAGATGAAGTTAAGGTTCCAGCAGGGCAAGCATTAGCTGTTGACAGAGAAATATTTGCCAAAAAGGTAACAGAAGAAATTAATAAAAATCCTTTAATAGAAGTTATTTCAGTAGAAGTAGGAAACGATATTTCTATAAAAGAACTTTCTAAAGAAACAATAACAATTATAGCAACAGGCCCATTAACTTCAGAATCTTTAGCAAAAGAAATTCAAGAAATAACAGGTCAAGATAAATTTTATTTTTACGATGCAGCAGCACCAATAGTTACAAAAGATAGTGTTGATTTTAGTATTGCTTTTTATGGTGATCGTTATATACAGGAAAAAAAGAAAGATGAAACTGTTGAGGAATGGTTAAAACGTGTAGAATTTATGAACAATAGTGCAAAAAATGTGGAAAGTAGTACTGAAAAAAAGAATTTAGAAGTTGAGAAAAATGGTACAGTTGTAGCAGAAAATAGTTATATAAATTTACCATTTACTAAAGAAGAATATGAAAAATTCTGGAAAGAATTAGTAGAAGCAGAAGTTGTAACTTTGCATGAATTTGAAAAAAATGAAATTTTTGAAGGATGTATGCCAATAGAAATCATGGCAAAAAGAGGAATTGATACATTAAGATTTGGCCCATTAAAACCAGTAGGTTTTGATGACCCAAGAACAGCAAAAAGACCATATGCAGTTGTACAATTAAGACAAGATGATACACAAGCCTCATTATATAACTTAGTAGGCTTCCAAACAAATCTTAAATTTGGAGAACAAAAAAGAGTATTTTCAATGATACCAGGATTAGAAAATGCAGAATTTATAAAATATGGAGTAATGCATCGCAATTCATATATAAACTCACCAAAATTATTAGATGAAACATATAATTTAAAATCTAATCCAAATATATATTTTGCAGGACAAATAACAGGTGTAGAAGGATATGTAGAATCAATATCATCAGGAATGGTAGCATCTTTAAATGCAGTATCGAGATTAAAGGACACAGAAAAAGTAATATTTTCAGAGTTTACAATGATAGGAAGTTTAGCTAAATACATATCAACAAATAATGAAAAATTCCAACCAATGAATGCTAATTTTGGCATATTACCAGAACTTGAAGGTAAAAAAATAAAAGATAAAAAGGAAAGATATACAAAACTGGCAGAACGAAGCTTGAACTTTTTCGAGGACTGATGTTTTTGGGGACGGGCTCAAAAAACACCTTCAATCAAAAAGCTTTTTGTTAGTACTTTCTTAATGCTTTTGGGGACGGACTCAAAAAACACTAGTAAAGTATGTAGTGTGGAAAAAAATTGTGAAATTATGTAAAACTCTTGCAAATTTTAGCGATTTTTGTTATACTGGAAATAGTGGTATATAGGGCAAGAAAATGTCCTGGTACGAAAGGAGAAAAAATATGGAAAATAATTTTAGTTTAAAAATGTATTTGGAAGGATATGAAAATGTTGTAAAAAAAGCTAATGATTTAGTGGCTGTAGATTTAGATGGAAGAAAAAAAGAATTGGAGTCTCAAATAAAAGAAGCAGAAAGTAAAGTTAATTCAATGACAGGAATGACTTCAAAACAATTTCAACAAAAATCAAAACTTTATATTGAATTAATTAAAAGTAATCAAGAAGAAATTAATAGAATTAATGATGAAAAAATAAAAAGGGGTAAAAATCCTGAAAGACAACAAGAAGCAGAAGAGTTAGAAGAAGCCAAGAAAAAAATAATTGAAAGTGCAAAGGAAGCTGCAAATAAAGCAGAGTTAGTTATTTCTGATAAAATCAATAGTATAGAAAAGCCGTTGAATGATGTAAAGAGAGAAAAGGCAGAGCTAGAAAAACAATTGAAAGACCTTGAAGATCAAGAGAAGGCAGACCCACGAAGAGCTAAAGATGTAAAGTATAAAGAGTTTTTAAAAGAAAAAATAAAACCATTAGATGAAAAAATAAAAGATATGGAGCCTGGCATAAAAAAAGAATTGAAAAGTTTAAATTCAAAAGAATCATTAAATGCTATAAAGGAAGAACTTAGAAGATTTTTATTAAATACAGGAAAAATTGATAGAAATGAACCACCAATTCCAATGGCAGATGATATTGCTAAACAAAATAAAGAAGAAAAACAAAGAAAAGAAGAAAGGTCTGAAAGAAAATATAATAAAGCTTGGATTGAGGCTATAAAAGAAAATCGTGCAAGAGATGAGCAAAAGGCTGCTGAAATAGAACAAGAAAAAGCAAAACCAGAGCAAGAACCTGTTAAAGTAGAACAAGAAGATACAAAAACAGAACAAGAAAAAGATGAAAATGCAGAAGATATTCTTGGTGTATATGATTCTTTAGATGTAACAGGAGAATTACCTGATGATATAGAAATTACTTTAGGAAGAAAAGGTTCTATAGTATATGATGGAGAAAAATATAGAATACCTAGAAAAGCCTTGAGAAATGTAGATGAACTAGATTGGAATGATATGGTTGAATCTATAAAAGAAACAGGTATGCTTGTAGAAAATGAAGAACTTTTGAAAGCAGCTTTAAAAACAAAATCAATAGATTATGCTGTTATAAATGGAATATGTAATGCTAAAAAAATGGAAAATGGTGATAAAGCAATAATCTTAAATAATTATTTTAAAGATTGTTTTAAATCATCAGAATTTAAAAATGTTGAAAATGTATGTAATATTAATTATGATTTAAAAGATTTATCTAAAACAAGTTTAATGACAGGATTATCTAAGTATGCATTTTTACAAAGAGCAGAAAGAGCAGAGAGATTTAATGTTGGACATCGCACAGGAGAATTTAAACCTACATTACTTTCTAAATTAATAGCAAGAATAAGAGGGGAAAACTTAGAAAAATTAGCAGAAAAGAATGAAAACAGAGCTTATGAAAATGCTACAATTGTTAATGAAGCACTTGGTAAAGAAAAAGAAGAAGCTAAAAGTTTCTTAAGAGGTTTGAGAGTAGAAGAACCAATGGATTTAGGAAAAGATAAAGGAGAAGCTGAATTAGATTTAGATCAATTACATGAAATTAAACGTGTTTATGTAGAAGAAAACAAAAAGAGAGATGATGAAGGAAGATAGATTTTTTATAAATGACTTAGAATAAAAAACACTTTATGTAAATATATAAAAATTTGAAAATTTGTTGACTTTAAAATAAAAAAGTGATAAAATAGAAACCGTTATTGAAATGTGGAAACATGTATTTCAATAGCGGTTAAATTATTTTAATACTTATGTATTTAAAATAATTGCATGGTTTTACAAAACTATGTAGGAAATTAAAAATAGGAGGTGAAATTTAAGTGCCAACAATTAATCAATTAGTAAGAAAAGGAAGAAAAACAGGTGTTACAAAATCAACTGCTCCAGCTCTACAACATGGATGGAACTCAAAAAACAAAAAATTAACAAATAACAGAGCTCCACAAAAAAGAGGTGTTTGTACAGTTGTAAAAACAGTTACACCTAAAAAGCCAAACTCTGCTTTAAGAAAAGTAGCCAGAGTAAGACTTTCAAATGGTTATGAAGTTACTTCTTATATCCCTGGTATAGGACATAACTTACAAGAACATAGTGTTGTTTTAATTAGAGGTGGTAGGGTAAAAGACCTTCCTGGTGTTAGATACCATATCATTAGAGGAACACTAGATACAGCAGGCGTTAAAGATAGAATGCAAGCTCGTTCTAAATATGGAGCTAAACGCCCTAAAAAATAATCATTAATTTGATTTATAACTAATAGAAAGTAGTGCTTGTAATTCTTGATAAATTGAGGTACTTAAATTTAGAATAGATTATAAAGCACTGTGCGGGAAAGAAAAATTCTTTCCAGAGTAACTTTGATACTTTTTTAAGTATCACGATTAATGGGATTATCCCAATAGAAAAGGAGTGAAGAATAGTGCCAAGAAGAGGATTTATAGCAAAAAGAGATGTTTTACCAGATCCAATTTATAATAGCAAAGTTGTTACTAAATTAGTTAATAATATTATGCTTGATGGTAAAAAATCAGTTGCTCAAAAAATAGTTTATGATGCTTTTGATATCATTAAAGAAAAAGAAGGAAAAAATCCTTTAGAAGTTTTTGAAGCAGCTTTAGAAAACGTAATGCCAGTTCTTGAAGTTAAAGCTAGAAGAGTTGGTGGAGCTACTTACCAAGTTCCATTAGAGATTAGACCTGAAAGAAGACAAACTTTAGGTCTTAGATGGTTAGTTTCTTATGCTAGAAATAGACATGAGAAAACTATGGCTGAAAAATTAGCTGGTGAAATTATGGATGCTGTTGCTGGTAACGGTGGAGCATTTAAGAAGAAAGAAGATACACATAGAATGGCAGAAGCTAATAAAGCATTTGCTCATTACAAATGGTAAAATTTTTGTTAAAAGCAATCATTTGCACATTTTCGCAATTAATTCCAAACCTCGATGTACCATCGTACACCTTCGGCTTGTAATTAATTTCAAAAATGCACAACTAATCACTTTTAACAAAAATTTGAGAAAGTTGTTTGAAATAAAATATTTGCATATTTCATATGTGTATAATATATTAGATAAAACCGAGGGGAGGAAAATTAAATGGCAGGAAGAGCATACCCATTAGAAAGAACAAGAAATATAGGAATTATGGCTCACATTGATGCTGGTAAAACAACAACAACTGAGAGAATATTATTCTATACAGGTAAAACACATAAAATAGGTGAAGTTCACGAAGGTGCTGCTACAATGGACTGGATGGCACAAGAACAAGAAAGAGGTATTACAATTACTTCTGCTTGTACAACATGTTTCTGGAAAAATAATAGAATTAATATTATTGATACTCCAGGTCACGTTGACTTTACAGTAGAAGTTCAAAGATCTTTAAAAGTTCTTGATGGTGCTGTAACAGTTTTAGCTGCTAAAGGTGGAGTTCAACCACAAACAGAAACAGTTTGGAGACAAGCTGATAAATATAGTGTACCAAGAATGGTATATGTAAATAAAATGGATATTACTGGAGCTAACTTTATGCTTTGTGTTGACCAATTAAAAAACAGATTAAAAGCAAATGCAGTTCCAATCCAATTACCAGTTGGTGCAGAAGATAACTTCCAAGGTATAGTTGATCTTATCAAAATGAAAGCATACATCCAAGATGATAAATTAGGAGAACACATTGTTGAAACAGATATTCCAGAAGATATGAAGGAAGATGCTGAAACATGGAGAGCTAATATGATTGAGGCTGTTGCTGATCAAGATGAAGAATTAATGATGAAATACCTAGAAGGTGAAGAATTGACAGAAGAAGAGATCAAAAAAGGTCTAAGAACTGGAACAATAGCAAATAAAATAGTACCAGTTACATGTGGTTCTTCATATAAAAACAAAGGTGTTCAAGAATTATTAGATGCAATAGTTGAATATATGCCATCACCATTAGATATACCACATATCAAAGGTGAAACATTAGATGGAGAAGAAACAGAAGCTAAAACTTCTGATGATGCACCATTTGCAGCTTTAGCATTTAAAATTGCAACTGACCCATTTGTTGGAAAATTATGTTTCTTCAGAGTTTATTCTGGAACATTAGAATCAGGTTCAACAGTTTTAAACTCAAGTAAAGATAAAAAAGAAAGAGTAGGAAGAATTCTTCAAATGCATGCAAATCACAGAGAAGATATAGATAAAGTATATGCTGGTGATATTGCTGCAGCTGTAGGTTTAAAAGATGTTACAACTGGAAATACTTTATGTGATCCAGATCATCCAATAATCCTAGAATCAATGGAATTCCCTGAACCAGTTATTGATATAGCTATTGAGCCAAAAGATAAAGCAGCTCAAGAAAAAATGGGAATCGCTTTAGCAAAATTAGCTGAAGAAGATCCAACATTTAAAGCTTATACAAATCAAGAAACTGGACAAACTATTATCGCTGGTATGGGTGAATTACACCTAGATATCATTGTTGATAGATTAAAAAGAGAATTTAAAGTTGAATGTAATGTAGGTAAACCACAAGTTGCTTACAAAGAAACAATTAGAAATAAAGTAAAAGTTCAAGGTAAATTTATTCGTCAATCTGGTGGTAAAGGACAATATGGTGATGTTTGGTTTGAAATGGAACCATTAGAGCCAGGTAAAGGAATAGAATTCGAAAGCAAAATCGTCGGAGGAGCTGTTCCAAAAGAATATATTAAACCTATTGAACAAGGTATGAGAGAAGCTGCTGAAAGTGGTATCTTAGCTGGTTACCCAGTTATAGATTTCAAAGTTTCATTAGTTGATGGTTCATATCACGAAGTTGACTCTTCAGAAATGGCCTTCAAAATTGCTGCTTCTATGGCTTTCAAAGAGGGATGTAAACAAGCTAAATCAGTTATATTAGAACCTATTATGAAAGTTGAAATAACAGTTCCTGAAGAATATATGGGAGATGTTATAGGAGATGTAAACTCTAGAAGAGGTAGAATGGAAGGTATGGATGCAGAAGATGGAATGCAAGAAATACATGCATTTATTCCATTATCAGAAATGTTTGGATATGCAACAGACTTACGTTCAAAAACTCAAGGTAGAGGTTCATACTCTATGGAACCATCTCATTATGAAGAAGTTCCAAAATCAGTATTAGAGCAAATTGTTGCTTCAAGAGCTAAAAAAGAAGCTTAATTAGAATTATATATTCTAAAATTTCGTTAAAGTACTTGCTTTTTTATAAAAAATGTTATAAAATGCTAGTACATTAAGTAAAGATATTAATTTTTAAATATTAATAGTAGCCAATAGTAGTTTTAAACTACTATGGCTAACTTAAAAAAAGAGGAGGAATTTAAAATGGCAAAAGCAAAGTTTGAAAGAACAAAGCCACACGTTAACATTGGTACAATCGGACACGTTGACCATGGTAAAACAACAACAACAGCAGCTATTACTAAATATTTATCATTATTAGGTAAAGCTAAATTTGAAGCTTACGATCAAATCGATGGAGCTCCAGAAGAAAAAGCAAGAGGAATCACAATCAACACAGCACACGTAGAATATGAAACAGATAAAAGACACTATGCACACGTTGACTGCCCAGGACATGCTGACTACGTTAAAAACATGATTACAGGTGCTGCTCAAATGGATGGTGCTATCTTAGTTGTTTCTGCAGCTGATGGTCCTATGCCACAAACAAGAGAACACATCTTATTAGCTAGACAAGTTGGTGTTAAATACATCGTTGTTTACTTAAATAAATGTGATATGGTTGATGATCCAGAATTATTAGAATTAGTTGAAATGGAAGTTAGAGACTTATTAACAGAATATGGTTTCCCAGGAGACGAAATTCCAGTTATAAAAGGTTCATCTCTACAAGTATTAGAGAGCACATCTACAGATCCTAATGATCCTGTATATGCTCCAATGAAAGAATTAATGGATGCTGTTGATAGTTATATACCAACACCAGAAAGACCAATTGATCAACCATTCTTAATGCCAGTAGAAGACGTATTCACAATTACAGGACGTGGAACAGTTGCTACAGGTAGAGTAGAAAGAGGAGAAGTTAAACTTCAAGACGAAGTTGAAATCATTGGTTTAACAACAGAAAGAAGAAAAACTGTTGTAACAGGTGTTGAAATGTTCAGAAAACTATTAGATCAAGCTGAAGCTGGAGATAATATCGGTGTTCTATTAAGAGGTATTGATAGAAAAGACATCGAAAGAGGTCAAGTTCTATGTAAACCAGGAACAATTCATCCACATACAAAATTCACATCACAAGTTTATGTTCTAACAAAAGAAGAAGGTGGACGTCATACACCATTCTTTAATGGATATAGACCACAATTCTACTTCAGAACAACAGACGTTACTGGTGTTATTGAATTAGATGCAGGTGTTGAAATGGTTATGCCTGGAGATAATGTTAATATGACAATCGAATTAATTACACCTATCGCTATCGAAAAAGGATTAAGATTCGCTATTCGTGAAGGTGGTAGAACAGTTGGTTCAGGTGTTGTTGCAGACATTATTGAATAATTATGATTTTTAAGAGCTAGAAATATATGTTTCTAGTTCTTTTTGACATTGTAAACATAAAGTGGTATAATATTAGTATAAAAACCAAGGAGGGCAAAAGCCTATGTATAAAGAATCACAAAAATTAATAATTCAGCTTTGGAAAATTCGGTATGAGGAAAAAAAGGAAATAGACCGAATAAATGAGGAATTTTTAGCAGTAGAGGAAGAAGCAAAACGAGATTATGAAGAACTTAAAAAATTAGATACTGGATTTTTCAAGAGAATTAAAAACTGGTTGAGTTTTAAGAATCGATTGGATGATATTTATACAGAAAGAAATCATCAGATTCAAGAAATTCGAGATATTTATCAAGTTAAATATAATCAGTTTGATGCAAGCATTTTTTGAAATTCTCCCAATCATGCAAATTTGCGTGATTGGGAACTTTTTATGATAAAAGTATTGATTTTTTTAGTAAACAATAATAAAATAGGTATATTACAAATAAAATTATATAAACAATATTGGGAGGAAATATACGTGAAGATAATATTAGATACAATGGGTGGAGATAATGCACCAGACGCAAATATAAAAGGAGCTGTAAAAGCTGTAAATAAAGTTAAGGCTGAAATAGTTTTAGTTGGAAAAGAAGAAGTTATACGTGCTAAAGTTAAAGAATTTTATGGAAAAGAAATAGAAGAAATTTCTGATAGATTAAAAATAAAAAATGCTACAGAAACAATTGAGATGGAAGACCAACCTACAGTTGCAATAAAACATAAAAAAGATTCATCTATGGTAGTTGGATTTAATATGTTAAAAGCTGATGAAGGTGATGTGTTTATTTCTGCAGGAAATTCTGGTGCATTGCTTGCAGGAGCTACTTTATTAGTTGGTAGAATTAAAGGAATAGATAGACCAGCATTAGCAGGAATTTTGCCAGCATACAAAAGTCAATTATTATTAATGGATTGTGGTTCAAATACAAATTGTAAACCTATAAATTTATTGCAGTTTGCTCAAATGTCTACAATATATTTGCGTAATACTTTTGGAATTGAAAAACCAGCTATAGGGCTTTTAAATATTGGTACAGAGGAAACTAAAGGAAATGAATTAGTTAAGGAAAGTTATCAATTATTAAAAGAAAAATCAGAAGAGTTGGGTGTTAATTTTGTTGGAAATGTAGAGGGTAGAGATGCTTTTTCTGGCGAAATTGATGCAATTGTTACAGATGGATTTACAGGAAATGTATTTTTAAAAACTACAGAAGGATTAGGTAAATTCGTAAAAAGGTCTTTAAAAGAAAGTTTATTTAAGAGTGTTTTATCAAAAATTGCTACTGTTCCAGCTTTGCCTGCTATGAGCAGATTTTCTAAAGTTATGGATTACAAATCTTATGGTGGTGCATTGTTTTTGGGTGTGAAAAAACCAGTTGTTAAAGCTCATGGTAGTAGTGATGAAAAATTGTTTGAATATACTATTATTCAGGCAGAAAAATTTGTTGAGAATAAGGCTGTAGATAAGATGATTGAGGCTTTTTCCGACTTATCAGTATAAATTTAAAAATATTTTGAAATATACTTGACAAAAGTTATAACATATATTATAAAGGTAGTATAAAAAAGAAAATATCAAATGAATAAATCATTTGCAACTTGAGAGGAGGTGAACTCGTACGATGAGTTCAGAAGAAATTTTAGAAAAAGTTAAAGGAATTATTGTTGAACAATTAGGAGTAACAGATACAGCAGTTACTATGGAAGCTTCTTTTATAGATGATTTAGGAGCAGATTCATTAGATATTGTTGAACTAATTATGGCTATTGAAGAAGAATTTGATATAGAAATTCCAGATAGTGATGCAGAAAAAGTTGTAACAGTAGGAGATGTAGTTGACTACATTAAAGAAAATGTACAATAATAATTGGTAAAAAAATCCTAGATTTAAAAACTAGGATTTTTATTATTGGCGCTTTAGCTTGAAAAAACCACTGGTTCTACCAGTGGTAGGTAAAAAACTT
>ENA-ORUQ01000616-ORUQ01000616.1-human-gut-metagenome-genome-assembly--contig:-NODE-616-length-38921-cov-2.987624_pt1 | contig 38921 bp, 30 predicted proteins | sample MGYA00242081_ERZ509211 | MGnify/ENA primary metagenome ERZ509211 (study PRJEB26280, sample SAMEA2338785) | human gut metagenome | biome: human gut; feature: human-associated habitat; material: faeces...
CGGAAGCGATGTGCTTCCTGATGACCAGAAGCTGACCCTGGAAATCGCCAGAGTGATCCGTCTGGGCTTTCTCCAGCAGAACGCCTTCCATCCTGACGATACCTGTGTTTCTCTGGAAAAGCAGTTCAAAATGATGGAGGTGATCCTCTATCTGAACCAGAAGTGCAAGATCCTGGTGGGTATGGGCATGCCTGTATCGGTGCTGAAAATATTTTTGAAAAGATCATTTCCATTAAGTATGATGTGCCGAACGATCATCTGGAAATGATGGACGACTATATGAAAGCCATTGATGATTTCTATAATACAGTAATGGAAAAGAACGGATAAGGAGGGACTGGAAATGGCTATAGAATATTTAGGATTAAGCGAAATAAACGGGCCTTTAGTTGCTCTTGAAGGTATAAAAGATGCCGCTTATGACGAAATTGTTGAATTTAAAATGAACGATGGAGAAGAGAAAAGACTTGGACGTATTATCGAAATCAATGAAGACAAAGCTGTTATTCAGGTTTTCGAAGGTTCCGAGGGCATGTCTCTTACCAATACACATACAAAACTAACAGGACACCCTATGGAAGTTGCCCTGTCACCGGATATTTTAGGCCGTACTTTTAACGGTGTAGGTAAGCCTTTAGACGGGCTACCACCTATTAACGGAGAAAAAAGAGACGTAAACGGTATGCCTCTTAACCCTGTTAGTAGAGAATATCCTAGAAACTACATTAGAACAGGAATCTCAGCCATTGACGGTTTAACAACTTTAATTCGTGGGCAGAAGCTTCCTATTTTTTCAGGAAACGGTTTGCCACATGACCAGCTGGCAGCCCAGTTAGTTAATCAGTCATCTTTAGGTGATGACACCAGTGAAAAGTTTGCTGTTGTGTTTGCAGCCATGGGTATCACCTTTGAGGAGGCGACGTTGCCGACTTCTTCAAACGTTCTTTTGAAGAATCAGGTGCCTTAGAACATACCGTAATGTTCCTTAACATGGCAAATGATCCTGTAGTAGAACGTCTTATTACACCGAAAGTTGCTTTAACTGTTGCAGAATATTTAGCTTACGAAAAAGATATGCACATTCTTGTTATACTAACTGATATGACTACTTTTGCGGAAGCTATGCGTGAGGTTTCCTCTTCAAAGGGCGAGATTCCTTCTCGTAAAGGTTATCCGGGTTATCTGTATTCTGAGCTTGCTACTATCTATGAGCGTGCTGGTATTGTGCGCGGAATCAATGGTTCAGTTACACAGATTCCGATTCTGACTATGCCAAACGATGATATTACCCACCCAATCCCAGACTTGACAGGTTATATCACAGAGGGTCAGATTGTTCTTGACAGAAGCCTTTTTGGAAACAATATTTACCCGCCGATCAGTGTATTGCCGTCTCTGTCACGTTTGATGAAGGATGGTATCGGTGAGGGCTATACAAGAGCAGATCACCAGTCTGTTGCAAACCAGCTGTTCTCCTGCTATGCAAAGGTAGGAGATGCCAGAAATTTAGCAAGTGTTATCGGTGAGGATGAGCTTTCTGATCTTGACAAGAAGTATCTGGAATTTGGTAAGGCATTTGAGGGTCATTTTGTAGGACAGGGTGATCAGGAAAACAGAAGTATCATTGATACGCTTGAAATTGGCTGGGATCTGCTTCGTATGCTTCCTAGAGAAGAACTCGACCGTATTGACACCAAGATTCTTGATGTTTATTACGATAAAAAGGATGCAGATACAGACAGTGACAAAAAGCAGGCATAAGCTGTAGAGAGGAAGGCGCTATGAATATTAATATGTTCCCTACAAAGGGAAATCTGATCGCAGCCAAGAACTCGTTAGCGCTTGCCAGACAGGGTTATGACCTGATGGACAAAAAGAGAAACATCCTGGTGCGAGAAATGATGGATCTTGTGGATCAGGCGTCCACCATTCAGACTGAAATTGATACGACTTTCCGCGCAGCCTATGAAGCGCTGCAGCAGGCCAATATCGAGATGGGTATTCATATGGTGCAGGATATCGCGAAGACAGTTCCAGTGGAAAACACTGTAAAGATCAAGACGCGAAGCATAATGGGTACTGAAATTCCGCTTGTGGAGTATGATAAAGAGGCCAGCGAAGGAACGCCGATTTATGCGTTCTACAGCACCAGAGTCAGCCTGGATGAGGCGCAAAAGGCATTCAATCGTGTTAAAGAGCTAACCATTAAGCTTTCCACGATAGAGACGTCAGCGATCCGTCTGGCAACAAACATTAAAAAGACGCAGAAGCGTGCAAATGCGTTAAAGAATATCACGATTCCGACCTACGAAGCAATTGTAAAGAACATTACAAATGCGCTTGAAGAGAAGGAGCGTGAGGAGTTCACGAGACTAAAGGTAATTAAAGAGAGAATATCTTAAATTAAAACCCCGGCAGTGTTTGGCTGCCGGGTTTTTTTTTGACAGGCGGTGGCTCTTTTACTGTCCCGGGTGGCTTTCAGGTGATTGACAAAATAAATTCTATATGCTACTATAACACAGTGCTAATACATTAGCATAGTAAAGTAGCTGCAGCATTCTGCGGCCAAGAAAAGGAGATTATTATTATGAGAAAAATCGTGGCAGCAGCACTTGCTGTAGGAATGGCAGCAATGACAGTAACAGGATGTTCTAGTTCAAAGAGTGAGTCAAAGGAGACGACAAAGGCAACTGCTGAGGTATCAAAGGAAACTCAAAAAGAAACAGAAAAAGCAACAGAAAAAGAGACAGAGAAGGATACTGAGGCTGTATCTACAGAAGAAAAGACTAAGGAAGCATCTTCTAAGGCAGATGAAGCAGATACAGAAAAGGCAAAATCAGATGAGGCAGAGAGTGAATCCACCTCTGATCAGAAGACCTTTACAGTAGGATTTGATGCAGAGTTTCCACCGTATGGATATCGCGATGAGAGCGGAGAGTATGTTGGTTTTGATCTTGATTTAGCGGCAGAGGTTTGTGACAGACAGGGCTGGGAGTTAGTAAAGCAGCCAATTGACTGGGATTCTAAGGATATGGAGCTGTCCACTGGTGCAATTGATTGTATCTGGAATGGATTCACAATGAATAGCCGTGAGGATGATTACACATGGTCTGATCCATATATTGATAACAGTCAGGTATTTGTTGTTGCAGCAGATTCAGGAATTGAAAATAAATCAGATTTAGCAGGAAAGGTAGTGGCCGTTCAGAAGGATTCTTCCGCACTGGCAGCACTTAATGACGAAGAAAATAAGGACAATATTGCACTTAGAGATTCATTCTCACAGCTTATTGAGTATGCTGATTATAATACAGCATTTATGGATCTTGAGCAGGGAGCAGTGGAGGCTGTTGCTATTGATATCGGTGTTGCACAGTATCAGATTGATAAAAGAGAAGAGGGCGCTTATGTAATGCTTGCAGGTGATGACAACAAGTTAGCATCTGAGCAGTATGCAGTTGGCTTCAAAAAAGGAAATGAAGAGCTTCGCGATACAGTTCAGAATACACTTGATGAGATGGTAAAGGATGGAACCTTTGCAGAGATTGCAGAAAAGTGGGGACTTACAGACAGTGTTTGCCTCGGAAAATAATACATAAGCTGGAAAGGCAACTACTATGGATATAATGGCAATGACAGCACAGCTTGCGGAAGGCTTTCTTGTGACTGTCCAAATATTTGTGCTTACGCTTTTATTTTCTCTGCCGCTTGGCATGTTGGTGGCATTTGGGCGCATGTCCAGATGCAAAATAATAAAGCTGATTGCAAAGCTTTACATCTCTGTTATGAGAGGAACACCGTTGATGCTGCAGATTATCGTAGTATATTTTGCACCATATTATATGTTTCGTATGAAGATGGGACCTGGCTACCGTTTTCCGGCAGTTATAATCGCGTTTGTTATCAATTATGCAGCATATTTTGCAGAAATTTATCGTTCTGGTATAGAATCCATGCCAAATGGACAGTACGAGGCAGCACAGGTGCTTGGTTACAACAAAGCGCAGACTTTCATTCGCATTATTCTGCCGCAGGTAATTAAACGAGTGCTTCCATCCATCACAAATGAGACTATTACACTTGTTAAGGATACATCGCTTGCATTTACGATTTCAATTGCAGAGATGTTCACTGTCGCCAAGCAAATTGGTGCAGCACAGACAAGCGTAATGCCGCTTTTGGCAGCAGGTATTTTCTATTATGTATTTAACCTGATTGTGGCAACAGTGATGGAGTATATCGAAAAACGGCTTTCGTATTATAGGTAGGTAAAAATATGGCAGTTCAAAATAATAAAGCGGAAGGCACAGTCCTTCTGGAGATGAAGCATGTAAAAAAGAGCTTTGACAAAAGTGGTGTTTTAAAAGATATTTCTCTGAAAGTGAGAGAAGGTCAGGTGGTTTCCATTATAGGACCGTCCGGTTCTGGAAAGTCTACATTGCTTCGCTGTGCAACGCTTCTTGAAAAGATGGATGCAGGAGAGCTGATTTATCTTGGCGAAAAGGCAGCGTGGGAGCAGGATGATAAAAAAGGGCAAAAGCGCTGCGTCTATGCGCCAAAGGATAAGCTTAAGCAGATTCGATCTTATTTCGGTCTTGTTTTCCAAAGCTTTAATCTTTTTCCGCATTACTCTGTTATGAAAAACATCATCGATGCGCCTGTATGTGTGAATCATGTGAGTAAAAATGAAGCAAAAGAGCGGGCCAAAAAGCTTCTTGCGCAGCTAGGGCTTTCTGATAAAGAAAATGCCTATCCATGCCAGCTTTCCGGCGGTCAGCAGCAGCGAGTTTCAATAGCACGAGCACTTGCATTGCAGCCAAAGATTCTTTTCTTTGATGAACCAACTTCTGCGCTAGACCCAGAGCTGACAGCAGAGGTGTTAAAGGTCATACGCCAGTTAGCTCAAAATCATATGACAATGATTATTGTCACACATGAGATGCAGTTTGCAAAAGAAGTTTCCGATCACATCGTCTTTATGGAACAGGGAGTGATCGTGGAAGAAGGAACGCCAGATGAACTGTTTTCATCTGAAAATGCCCGCGTAAGAGAGTTTATCGGGAAGGTTAGTGCTTAATTTTACAGCAAGGCCCGAAGGCGAATGGATTTCGTAATCTTTTCATTGACAAGCTCACGTTTATGGAGTACAATAATTTATTGTATAAGATGGACTAATTTTGTGATCATGGCGTGGGGCTGCGGCTTGAAATGGCGGTGAAACGACTGTGAGAACGAGAAATATACAGGAAGAGATGAGGACGCCATGGAGCCAAAAGACAATATAATCTGGCCAAGTTTTAAAAGACAATTTAATACAGCAGTGTCCGGCGATAATACCGTGCGCAAGGCAGTTCCTTATCTGGATCGCTACCAGCAGGAACAGCTTGAGCGTCAGCAGGAGCGTCAGAAACGCTGGGAAAAACAGATTCACAAACGTGCAGTACAGAAGGAATTTGAAGAGCGCAGAAGAAGAGCAAATGCACTGACCTTTGCTGAGGCATCAGTAGTCGGTGTTTTGTGTGCTGTGCTTTTATTTGCATGTATTTTTTACGTAGGTCAGCAGGCAAAGTTAAACCAAAGCAATACAAAGCTTGCGTCATTGCAAAAAACATATGCTTCCCTTGTTGAGGACAATAACGCTAAAAGCAGTGAAATTGAAGGGTCAGTTGATTATGAGCGTATTTACGATTACGCAGTCAACGAGCTGGGCATGATGTATCCAGAAAAGGGACAGACTGTTACATATAAGAGAAATCCAGGCAGTTATGTAAAGCAGGGCGAAGAGATTCCGAGCAATTAAGAATGAATAATGCTTTGATTGGCATATTTAAGAAAAACCTCCATAAATATGAGATAGATATCATATTTATGGAGGCTTTTTATGTCTGCTGCTAATTTAAGAATGAACAACAAAAGAAATCAATATCGAAATCAGTATCACTTGATTTGCCGAGTCATTAGTATCTGCCTGTGTGCTCTTTTTTGCCTGTCTTTTGGCTGTACATCAAAAAAGGAAGAACGTCTGCAGGAGATTGATTTTACAGTAGTGGATGATGATGAGATTCCAGAAGAATTAAAGACAATCATTGATCAGAAAAAAACAGGAGAGTTCAAACTGACCTATGCTGATCAGGATGAACTCTACATAGTGGTTGGTTATGGGAAACAGCTGACCGGCGGATACAGTATTCAGTTTCCAGACGTGTATCTGACAAAAGAGAATATTGTTGTAACAAGTGTATTGCTTGGTCCGGAAGGAGAAGAACCTGCGAATATCAGTTATCCATACGCGGTCATTAAAATCGAATATAGGCCAGAGCCAGTACTGTTCCAGTAAATTATAAAAACGGTGCTTATGACTTATGCCGCTTTGAAAAATTTACTTTTCTGTTCCATAGTCTTTCATCAAATCCGTCAGGTAATTTTTGATCTCAATGAATTTAGGAATATAAATAAAGAAGTAACCGACACTCATTCCTGACAGGAAAATACAGAGCCAATAGGTCCAGTGGGAAATCTGAGTCAAAAGAATACATAAAAGACCTACGACCCACACGATGATCATACCCTGTTTTAAAGAAAGGTATGGACGGCGGTTTGTCACTTTCTTTTTTAAATACATCATGTAGACTGCACCAAGCGCTATGCCGGCAGCCGCAAGTAAAATGGTGATCCATGGGGAAAGCAGTTCTGGACGCTTAATCATCTTTACAAGTAATAGGCTGATATAGAAGCCTGTGCCAAAGCCGTAGATAAGCCACGGAAAAATGTTGTTGCGAAAAGGAGAATCCTTTTTCATGCTGAATTTCATATCATTGCCTTTCTGCGAATATTATTTTTAATTAAAATGATACCGTGCCTATGTATAAAAGTCAATAAGTGCTGCAAACAGGAAATCATTAAATTTTTGTAACTATCCAGTTGAAATCTATCGGCGAAGATGCTATACTTACAGAAGATTGTGAAAAAATAATCACACAAGCAATTAAAGGAGGTACTTCAATGTTAGTAACAGCTGAAGAGATGCTTAAGAAAGCAAAGGCCGGCAAGTATGCAGTAGGCCAGTTCAATATCAATAACCTGGAGTGGACCAAGGCAATCCTTGCAACCGCACAGGAACTGCAGAGCCCGGTTATCCTTGGTGTTTCCGAGGGTGCTGGTAAGTATATGACCGGTTTCGGTACAGTAGCAGCTATGGTAAAGGCTATGATTGAGGAAATGAACATCACTGTTCCGGTTGCTCTGCATCTGGATCATGGAACCTATGAAGGATGCTATAAGTGCATCAAGGCTGGTTTCTCCTCCATCATGTTTGATGGTTCTCATCTGCCGATCGAAGAGAATATCGAGAAGACCAAGGAGCTTGTTGCTGTATGCAAGGGCATGGGAATGTCTCTTGAGGCAGAAGTTGGTTCTATCGGCGGCGAGGAAGATGGCGTTGTAGGTATGGGCGAGTGTGCAGATCCAGAAGAGTGCAAGAAAATTGCTGATCTTGGTGTAACCATGCTGGCAGCAGGTATCGGAAACATTCACGGTGTATATCCGGCTAACTGGAAGGGATTAAGCTTTGAGACACTGGCAGCAGTAAGCGAGAAGGTTGGCGATATGCCGCTTGTTCTTCACGGTGGTACAGGTATCCCGGCTGACATGATTAAGAAGGCAATCTCTCTGGGCGTTTCCAAGATCAATGTAAACACAGAGTGCCAGTTGTCCTTCGCAGCAGCTACTCGTGAGTATATCGAGGCTGGCAAGGATAAGAAGGGTAAGGGCTTTGACCCAAGAAAGCTGTTAGCACCAGGTGCTGAGGCAATCAAGGCTACCGTTAAGGAAAAGATGGAGCTGTTCGGTTCTGTAGGTAAGGCTTGAAACAAATAAGACAATTATCGTTCAGGTTTAGCGTGAAAAAGAGGAACATTTCACAAAAGTGAAACGATTCTGGAAAAACACTTGCTTTTCTGAATGAAAAGGTGTATTTTATTGTCATCAGTGATTGAAACAGACAATCACGACCTGACTGGAACAAGGGCGTTCTTATCTTAGTTGATAAGGGCGCTCTTTCTTTTACTTTATCATAGTAAAGTGGTCGATAATATATCAGTTCAGTCAGGTGGCTCTGCAGAATAGCTTAACAGAAGAAAAGGCAGCAGACAGAGCGTTATATCAGTATAGAATGAGAGGGTTGAAAACATGAGCGGCAGAATTACAGAGTTATTTAACAACAATGTTTTTACAGATGCTGAGATGAAGGCTCGTCTTCCGAAGAAGGTTTATAATGAAGTGAAGGCGTGCAAGCTGGATAAGGGATCTGCAGACATCGTTGCACAGGCAGTAAGAGACTGGGCAATTGAGAAAGGTGCAACACATTTTACACATGTATTTGAACCACTGACAATGCTTACTGCAGAGAAGCATGACTCCTTCGTTTCGCTTCCAGATGAAGATGGTAAGGTCATGATGGATTTTACCGGAAAAGAATTGTGTGAGTCCGAGCCAGATGGTTCATCCTTCCCGTCAGGTGGTATTCGTGATACCTCTCGCGCAAGATCTTACACTTCATGGGATATGACTTCACCGATTTACGTAAAGGAGGATGCAATTGGAACCATTCTTTGTATCCCGGCAGCATTCTGCTCATACACAGGTGAAGCACTTGATGCAAAGACACCGCTTCTTCGTTCTATGGACGCAGTAAGTGAGCAGGGTGTCAGACTTCTTCGTCTGTTAGGAAACACTACATCTACAAAGGTGACTGCAGGTGTTGGACCTGAGCAGGAGTATTTCATTGTAGACAGAGATAAATATTTACAGAGAGATGACCTTGTATTTACAGGTCGTACACTGTTTGGCGCACCGGCTCCAAAGGGACAGGAGCTCGATGATCAGTATTTTGGTGTAATTCCGGAGCGTGTTGGTTCCTTTATGAAGGAGCTAAACGAAGAGCTGTGGAGATTTGGTATCACTGCAAAGACACAGCATAACGAGGTTGCGCCAGGACAGCATGAGGTTGCTCCGATTTTCTCTGTGACAAACGTTGCAGCAGACAGCAACCTGCTTTTAATGGATACCTTAAAGAAGGTTGCAACACGTCACGGTCTTGTATGTTTGCTTCATGAGAAGCCATTTGCAGGCGTAAATGGTTCTGGTAAGCACAACAACTGGTCTCTTTCCACAGATGATGGTATTAATCTGTTTAAGCCAAGCAAGAAGCCAGAGACTGATACTCGCTTCCAGTTAGTTGTTGGCTGCGTTATGAAGGCAGTGAAAAAGCATGCACTTCTTCTTCGTACCGCTGCTTCTAACCCAGGAAATGATCATCGTTTGGGTGCAAATGAGGCACCGCCAGCAATTATTTCTATCTTCTTAGGTGATCAGATTGGTGGTGTAGTTGATCAGATCATCGAAAAGGGATATGCAGATTCATCTATTCCAGCTGGAATGCTTGATCTTGGTGTAAAGGAGTGCCCGGCTGTTGATAAGGATCCGACCGACCGTAACCGTACATCACCATTTGCATTTACCGGAAACCGTTTTGAGTTTAGAATGGTTGCTTCATCCTGCAACGTTGCAGAGCCAAACATTGTATTAAATGCAATGATGGCAGAAGCATTCTCTGATGCAGCAGATGCAATTGAGGCAAAGCTTAGAGAAGGTAAGCACACAGATGTTGCTGTTCGCGAAGTGACTGCAGAGTTTATCCGTGAGAACAAGGATATCTACTTTAACGGAAACGGATATACTGATGAGTGGGTTGCAGAGGCCGAAAGACGTGGTCTTCCAAATGTAAAGACATGGGTTGACTCCATCAAGTCTGTTACAGAGCCAACGACAGTAGAGATGTATGAGAAGTTCCACATCTTAACAAAGAGAGAGCTTGAGGCTCGTGCAGAAGTCTTCTATGAGACATACAGCAAGACTTTAAATATTGAAGCAGGTACAATGATTGATATGGTAACAAAGAAGATCATTCCGGCTGTTATCAAGTATGAGAACAATCTGGCTGCATCTGTAAATACTATTAAGTCTGCATACGCAGCAGCAAACATCTCCACTCAGGAGGGTATGCTTCATGAGATTGCCGAGCTTCTTGGTGAAACATATAAGGCATTAAAGAAGTTAAGTGATGTTCACGCAAAGGCTGTTGCTATGGAAGGAAAAGAGCAGGCATTCTATTATAAGGATGTTGTAAAGGAAGCAATGGATGAGCTACGTGCACCAGTTGATAAGCTTGAGGTATTAGTAGAGCGCAAGGTATGGCCGATGCCAACATATGGCGATCTTCTGTTTGAAATCTAAAAACAAAAGTGATTGTGAATGTGCTTCTGAATACTTAATAAAATATAAAAGAATGCATAGCTGTCCGAAAATTCTTCGGACAGCTATCTTTTTTACTTGACAATCAATAGTAGATAAAGGTAGAATAAGTATATATGTGTACAGAAAGGCGTGGTTATTTCTATGGGGATAACGAATATTTTATTATTGGTATTAGGATATGTTCTACTGTTATTTAGTACAAAGCTAGTCAATGGAGGCGGAATTTCTATTATGAGAAAAGGACCGACATCCGATGCGCAGGAGCGAATTTTTTCCTGGTTTGCACTTAGCTTGATGCCATTTTTAAGCGTAGCAATTTCAGGTGGTGTATTAGGTCTTGGGAACATGGTATTTACAGCAGCGCTGACAGCTGGTGTACTGCAGCTTCTTTTGATCTATGGAATGCTTGGAATCACTGGAACGTACCGTCTCGCAGGCAATGCACTTCGCGATCTTGTGCTTCTTCTTGTTTGCGTTGTGCTTCTGATTGTTTGTACTAACTACACTTGGAGTAAAGGTCATCCAGCAAGCACGATCTCTAGGGGAATGGGTCTTTTTCTTTGTGTTCTTGCAGTAGCGTTTACTGTGTGGATGCTTCCTTATTTTATGGGAAAAAACCGTAAGCTTCAGCGCCGTCCTGATACGGATTTTGTTCCGGCAATTGTGTTTACACTTGTGGGACTTGCACTGGCAGGTCTTGGCGGTGTTCTTCTTATGAATAATACGGCAGCGCTTACCCATGCGCTGAACATAGAGCAGGGTGTGCTTGGTGTTGCTGTGATCGGCGTAGGCCTTGTACTTCCAGAGTATGTGCGTGTAGCAAGAAAGTACTGGATGAACACACAAAAACCAGTATCAATGCATTTGACACTTGCTACTGGAAATCTTGGATTATTGCTTATGATAGGTCTTAGTGCAGTAATTTCACCTATTATTGTTACATTTGCAGGTGCGTACCTGCTGCTTGCATGTGTGGTGGCGATTATCGTATTTGGTATTTTGTTCTACGTAGGCGGTGAAGTTGGAAAAATTAAGGCGATTTTGTTTTTAGCTGGTTTTGCTCTTGTTTTTGTGCTTCTTATGAAGTTTAGCCTGCATTAAGCAACAAATTAGGAGAAAGAGAGGGAGAAGTTATGCTGTTTTCGGATATTACGGATTGTGAAATGCTAGTTTATCGATGTATTCAGGAAGCTGATAATGAAATTGGTCTGGTTGGCATCATGGATGAACTTGAAAAGAAATACCAGAAGGACTGGAAACGTTCAACGGTATGTACATTTATTGCACATTTGATTGAAAAAGGTTATGTAAATGGAAGAAGAGAAGGACGTGTGTTCTACTATTCTTCAGCAATCAATGATAAGAAGTTTTTGGAAGCACAGGTAAAGCAATTCATGAATTTCTGGTTTGACGGATCTCTCGAAGAACTGGTGCAGTATGCATGCTTGGCTAAAGGAATTTCAAAGAAGAATGCAGCTGAGGTTGTAGCTGCGATAAAGGAGCTTGAAAAGAAGTAAGAAGATGCTGCAGAGTTCCCTGCGGCATCTTTCTCATTTATTGAGGTGAAAGGATCTGAAGAATTATGGAAAACCAGAATACACCATTGTGGGATGCCTCGCTTGACATCAATGAACGGTTAGACTGGCTGCTTGAGGCACTGAATCTGGATGAAAAATGCAGGATGTTATCGACGCTTACACCAGAAGTGGCGCGTCTTGGAATCCGAAGTACTTATCTGGGTGAAGAAGCTGCTCATGGTGTGGAAGCAAAGCATGATCGAAGCGTAAACTGGGGAGCACCGAAGCCTACAACGACATTTCCACAGCCGTTTGGTATGAGTCAGACTTGGGATACTAAGCTTATGGAAAAAATGGGGGCAGCCGTTGGAGATGAGGCACGAATCCTCTATTATCGAGAGGGTGAACATGGCGGTCTATGTCGTTGGGCACCGATGGCGGAGCCAGAGCGTGATCCCCGTTTCGGAAGGACAGAAGAAGGATTTGGCGAAGATCCACATTTGGGTGGTCAAATGGCATCTGCTTATATAAAGGGGATGCGTGGTGATAATCCTAACTATATAAAAACAGCAGCTACGCTTAAATATTTTACCGGTTATAATTCAGAAGATCGGCCACTTCGTGTATCAATTGATCCGCGCAGCTTTTATGAATATTATTTGGAGCCGTATCGCAGGTGCATCATAGAAGGCGGTGCGGAAGGCGTTATGACAGCAAGTAATGCAATCAATGGCACACCAGCACTTTTTGGCGATCATTTACAGGAGGTACTTCGTAAAGAGTGGCGTTTTAGCGGTCATATCGTTGGAAATGAATGTTCGCTAGAAGAACTGTGTCAGGATGAGCGTTTTTCTGACAGGGAAAATACAGTAGCTCTTGCAATAAAGGCAGGCGTGGATTGTTTTGCTGATGAGCCTGAGTTTGTGGAAGCAGCTGTGCGCGGTGCTTACGACAGAAATCTTCTTTCAATGCAGGATATTAATCAGGCGGTGCGCCGCAGCTTTGCGACAAGGATTCGTCTTGGTATGTTTAATAAAAAAGAAGATGATCCATTTGCAAATCCAGATGAATCACTTTTAGGCGGCAGTGATCATGCTGATTTGTCACGTCAGGCTGGACGAGAGGCAATTGTACTTTTGAAAAATGAAGAACAGATATTGCCTATTTCTCCAAAAGAAAACGAAAAAATTGCAGTGATAGGACCATTGGCAAATGAATGGTTTAAGGATTGGAATGGAGGTATCCCGCCATATCGTATTTCACCGTATGAAGGAATAAGAGATGCATTTGGTGAGGATTGTGTGACTTACACAGATGGAAAAAAGCGTCTTTGTCTTCGTTGTGGAGAGAGGTTTGTCTGTCTGACGCAAGAAGGACGACTGGCGCTTGGTTCGCGCTCAGAGGCTGAGGAATTTGTTATAACTGACTGGGGACAGGGAAAAATGAATCTGCAGGCGGCATCGACAGGATGCTATCTGACAAGCGTAGATGAGAATGGAAAGTTATTTGCAAACCGCAGTGAGGCATTTGGGCGTCATGTAAAAGAATGCTTTTGTGTGGAGATGCTGTCAGATGGACGTTTTCGCCTGACAACATGGCGTGGACGTGATGTGTATTGGGACAGCGAGGGTATGCTTCGTGCAGCAACAGATGAGCAGGTTGGCATTGGCTGGCCAGGCGAAAATCGTGCATTATTTGGAATTGAGCAGACTTGGGATGGTACGGCTCGTGCAGTGACTTTAGCATCAGAGGCTGATAAAGTAGTTATTGTACTTGGAACAAATCCAGTGATCAATGGTCAGATAGGACAGGACAGGGAGAAGTATGGACTTCCAAGTGCTCAGATAGCATTGTTTGAAGCTGTGAAAAAGGTGAATGAGCAGGTGATCGTTGTTGTTGTAAGCAACTATCCGCATGATCTGATGCCGTTACAAGAAGCAAAAGCCATTCTCTTTACGCCGTCTGGCTGTCAGGAACTGGGAAGAGCTATTGCAGATGTTATGTCTGGCTCATATAATCCGTCAGGAAGACTGAATATGACATGGTATTCATCATTTGAAGATCTTCCGGCAAAAAATGAATGTGATATTATTCGCACGCGCCAGACTTATCAATATTATAGAGGCAAAAAACAATATCCGTTTGGATATGGATTGTCCTATACCTCGTTTGTATATGATATTTTCGCAGTGGAGCAGGAAAAGGAGCAGCTTAAGGCTGTGCTTCGTGTGCGAAATACTGGAAATTGTGATGGTGCAAAGGTTATCCAAATTTATGCGGCAAAGGAGGAAGCGTCACTTACACGACCAGATAAAAAGCTTGTCGGTTTTGCATTTGTTATGCTCCATGCAAATGAAGCTAAGGAAGTGACAATTAAAATTCCATTTAGAGAGCTGATGATCTATGATGTGATTACAGAAAGCATGATGCTTTCCGATGGCGGATATCGAATCTGGATAGGAGAGGATGCAGATACACAGGCGCAGATAATAGAAAGTGATGGCACTAAGCGTCCAGCGCAGGCTATTGTCTGCCTTGAGGGTGATATTCGTATTCGTCGTGATTTTGCCAATATTACAGGAGCCTGGCTTTATGATGAGTGCAGAAATGTGAGAATCTCAAAACGGGAGGGTGTTCAAGTTGTCTGCATCAGCAATAAGGCGCAGGAAGCGATGATGGAGTACACAATGGGTGATAATGACAGCCTTGGCAGCGAGCTTCATTTGAAGCTTTATGCGATAGAAGGCAGTAAGTTAAAAATTACCATAAATGATAAAGATTCACAGATGTTTGCGCTAAACACGCAGGGCATGATTCAGGAGGTTTGCATAAACCTTTCTGAGGAAATGGCAGTCTGGGGATATGTGGATGAAATCATTACATTGAAACTTTCTATGAAGGGTGTTATGGGCATTAGTTATTTCTGGTTTGAATAATTACGAATTAAATAATAAGGGAGAATAGATCATGGAAGAAAAGAATACAACTATGGGAACAACTGAAACAATGGAGGATTACAAGGAGGCACTTGAGGCATCCTATCGCAGAATCCGTCCAGGTGATATCGTGACAGGAACAGTTATCGATGTAAATGATCAGGATGTGACAATTGATTTTAATTACTATGCACCAGGCAGAATCCCAGTGACTGAGTTAAGCGATGATCCAACATATCATGTACTGGAAAATGTCGCAGTTGGTGATACACTTACTGCAACAGTTGTAAAGACAGATGATGGTGCCGGAAATATGCTTCTTTCATGTAAGGATGCAGCTGAGGAGTTGGCATGGGATAAACTGCAGGAAGCACAGAAAACAAAGAAGGTTTACCATGTAAAGGTGGCAGGTGCTGTAAATGGCGGATGTGTAGCTTATGTAGAAGGCGTGCGCGGATTCATCCCGGCATCGAAGCTTGCATTAGAATATGTAGAGGAGCCGGCAGATTACTTAAATAAGGAGCTTGATGTTCAGGTAATATCAGTGGATGAGGGAGCAAAGAGAGTAGTTCTGTCTGCAAAGGAGCTTCTTTTGGCGAAAGTTATGGAAGAAAAGAACAAGAAGATCAACAAGTATACAGTTGGCACTGTTATGGAAGGAACAGTTGAACAGTTAAAGGATTACGGTGCATTTGTAAATATTGGTGATGGAATTACAGGACTGGTTCATATTTCGCAGATTAGCGACAGAAGATTAAAGCATCCAAGTCAGGTATTAAAGGAAGGCGATAAGGTTAAGGTAAAGATTATAAAGATCGAGAACAATAAGATTTCCTTAAGTATCCGTGAGGCAGCTGAGCTTACAAGCCGTGAGGTAGAGGAGGAAGGACCAGCTGAGTACGAGGATAACGGTGCAGCAGCAACAGGTCTTGGCGCATTGCTTAAGGGATTTAAGTTAAATTAAGGTCTGATTTAAGAAAGGTGTGATTTTATGGCAGACGAGATGGAACTTTTAAAAGAATGGATAAAGACAAGCAAAAACATTGTATTTTTCGGAGGGGCAGGCGTGTCAACCGAGAGCAATATCCCGGATTTTAGAAGCACAGACGGTCTGTACAATCAGGAATACGACTATCCGCCTGAAACGATTCTTAGTCACAGCTTTTACAAAAAAAAGCCAGAGGAGTTTTTTAGGTTTTATCGAAACAAAATGCTGTTTCCAAATGCACAGCCAAATGCAGCGCACAAAGCGCTTGCAAGGCTGGAGCAGCAGGGAAAATTAAAGGCAGTGATCACACAAAACATTGATGGTCTGCATCAAAAGGCAGGAAGCAGGGAAGTGCTAGAGCTTCATGGAAGCGTACTTCGAAATTATTGTGAGCACTGCGGCAGATTCTATAGCCTGGAAGATCTTATGGAAAAGAAAGAGTTAGTGCCAAAGTGTAGCTGCGGAGGAATCATTAAACCGGATGTGGTTTTGTATGAGGAAAGTCTAAATCAGAAGACATTGGAGCAATCTGTGCGCTATATTAGTCAGGCTGACATGCTAATTGTAGGCGGAACATCGCTGACAGTATACCCAGCAGCAGGACTGATTGATTATTACCGGGGAAACAAGCTTGTTTTAATCAATATGGCAGCGACAGTGAGGGATGGCATAGCAGATTTGATTATAAAAAGAAAGATAGGAGAGGCACTTTCAGAGGCAGTAGAGTAAGCTTTTACAGGCCTGTCTTAGGAGTATGAAAATGGATTTTGAGGTTGGAGATAGAATTATCATGAAAAAACCGCACCCATGCGGAAGCAAGGAATGGGAAGTTTTGCGTGTTGGAATAGACTTTCGTATTCGCTGCTGTGGATGCGATCACCAGATCATGGTGCCTAGAAAGCTTGTAGAGAAAAACACGAAAAGTATTAAAAAGGCGGAATGAGAGTCCAAGAAAAGTTCACGGAACGCCCATTCACAAAACCGCACTAACGTGCTTTCGTTGCTTCGCAACTTTGTTTTGTTCATTAACGGGCGTTCACTTCGTTCAGCTGATTCGTCCAATCCTCATGCAAGCATGGGATTTGTACGAACACATCTGAACGAGTGAACTTTTTTATAAAAAAGTGCTTGCATTTTCTTTGTAGATATGGTAAAGTTAAAAACTGTGATGTAATATCATATCCTTGCTCTCCAGCAGGTGGAGGGCCAGAGACCAGAAGGAGGTAGAAAACATGAATAAGTACGAGTTAGCAGTTGTATTAAGTGCAAAGCTTGAGGAAGAAGAGAGAGCTGCAGCAATCGAGAAGGTACAGGGCTACATCACCCGTTACAACGGCGTTGTTACCAACGTTGATGATTGGGGTAAGAAGAGACTGGCTTATGAGATTCAGAAGTCTAAAGAGGCTTACTATTACTTCATCCAGTTTGATGGTGATGCAGAGTGTCCAGGTGAAGTTGAGAGACACATCCGCATTATGGAACCGGTTGTCAGATATCTTTGCGTTAAGCAGGAAGCGTAAGCAGGGCGCTTAGGCATCAGGCTTAAGCATTTTAGAAAGGGCATGGTTATTAACTATGAATAAAGTTATTTTAATGGGAAGACTTACCCGAGACCCAGAAGTTCGTTACTCACAGGGAGAACGCCAGATGGCTATTGCAAGATATACACTGGCTGTAGATCGCAGAGGACGCGCAAATACATCCAATGGTGAGCAGACAGCTGACTTTATTCAGTGTGTAGCATTTGACCGTTCAGCAGAGTTTGCTGAGAAATATTTTCATCAGGGAACAAAGCTAGTGGTTACCGGACGCATTCAGACCGGCAGCTATACCAATAAGGATGGCCAGAAAGTTTATACGACAGATGTGATTGTTGAGGATCAGGAGTTTGCAGAGAGCAAGTCAGCAAGTGCAGGTTCAGACAATGGCGGTTACAGACCGGCAATGTCTCAGTCCAGACCAGAGCCAGCAAGCGCAGTTGCAAGCGGATTTATGAACATCCCAGACGGCGTAGAAGACGAAGGACTTCCATTTAACTAATGATGTCAAAGACAGACGGAGAAAACGTCCATAATCAAAGCGAAAATCGCTTGATAGATTGAAAATCAAAAAGGAGAGAAGAACATGGCTTACAATAAGGCAGAAAAAACTGATTCCTCCATGAAGAGAAGAGCACCTCGCAGAAGAAAGAAGGTTTGCGTATTCTGTGGAGAGAACAACGGCGTTATCGATTACAAGAACGTTGCAATGTTAAAGAAGTATGTTTCCGAGAGAGGAAAGATCCTTCCGAGAAGAATTACCGGAACTTGTGCAAAGCATCAGAGAGCAATGACCGTAGCTATCAAGAGAGCTCGTCATATCGCACTTATGCCATATACAGTAGAGTAATCAGATATAAAAATAAAAAATCTGGTGTAATAACTAGATTATTGAAAGGAGCGCACGAAAGTGCGCTCTTTTTTCATACTTTGGTATGATTTACATTTTGTGTAAGTGACCGTATACTTAAAATTAGAATAGGTTTCATGAAAAACGTGTAAAAATTTAACATGAAACACTCGTTTGAGCAGTATAAAATATAGTAACCATTAGGAGACTCTTTATGTGTCGTCTTTATGGGAAATTAGATGATGTGACAGAGAGAAACTCCTTGGTGCTAGGAAAAGGAGGAAAAAGTATGCGGAAAGAAAAGAAAAAAATGTCAATCAAAAGGCGTATAGCGGCAGCGGCATTAGCAGCTTTTGTTGGCGTATCTAGTTTGAATGTCAGTATTCCAGGATTTTCAACTGTGATTACAGATGCCGATGAGACAGAAATTGCCAGTCAGTTATCAGAGGAAACACCAGAAATAACAGAGGAAGAGACAACAGTCGAATCCACTATAGCAGCGGCACTAGCAGCAGAAGCACCTGCACCAGTGGCACCAGCAGCAGAGGAACCTACGCCAGAGCCGATAGTGGTAGCGGCGCCAACGCCAGAGCCGACAGTAGTAGAAACGCCAACGCCAGAGCCGACAGTAGTGGAGGCACCAACGCCAGAGCCGACAGTAGTAGAAGCACCAACGCCAGAGCCGACAGTAGTAGAGGCACCAACAGTAGAGGAACCTACGATAGAGGAAGCCGAAACAACCAACGAAGAGGAGACTATTCTGTCAGTTGAAGAGACAGAAGAAACTGAGGCAGAAACAGAAAAAGAGACCGAAGAAGAAACAGAGCCAGAGACTGATGAGGATGATCTGTTATCAAATGATCCAGTAACATTTGGCTTAAGGGGCGCTAACGGGTTAATGCTCACAGCAGGAGGGGCAATTCCATGGTTGGATACCTACATTACAGATGTTACTATAAGTAAGAGAAGAGGAGACTCATGGGTCAAGGTGAATGAAATCACATCAGGCCATAATGTGAGAATTGATTTGAAGTATACTCTTCCAGAGAAACTTATTACAAGTCAGTCACGTAAAATCCAGTATCAGCTTCCTGACGTAATAAAAATTGATAATCCGCCATTAAAGGGTGCATTGAAGGATTCTTCAGAGCAGCCAGTCGGAAAATTCAGTATTGATGCAAATGGTCTTGTTACATTTGAATACAGCAAGGAATTTAGCGAAGATGAGAAATCATTTAGCGGAGACTTTTTCTTTGAATGTAAAGTAGGTTCAAGTAAAACTCAAGAAGAGGTAATATTTAGCTTTCCAGGAAAAGGAGAGGTAACATTTACTATAAAGCCGTCTTCCTTAGCGTTTGATATAAAGACTACGAAAACGGCAAGTGAAGTAGTTCAATATGGAGATGGTGAATGGTATGTAACTTATACAATGACCATTTCATCTAAAAAAGGAACAGGCAAAGATATTGAGGTTTTCGATTACTTTGATGATAATATTGTAGGCAGTCAGACGAAACAGGTTATTCGGCTGAACAGTATTTCGATTCAGGATAACAACGGCAACAATGTAGAAAATATTCAAATTGAGCAATATGAAAATAGTGGTTTTGTGACAACACTTCCAAAGCTGGAAGCAGGTCAAAAATATACAATAACGTGTGTAGCATTAGTAAATAAGCAGCTGCTTTCAACATCAGCTACAACAAATCTTAAGCTGAATAAAAATATTTTCCGTGTAAAAAGCGGCAAAAATGAGCATAGTTCATCTGCAGAAGCAGAATATAGCAGAAATGTTATTAAAAAGACTTCTGAAAAACAAGAAGATGGCAGTTATAAGTATACTGTCACCATAAATGAAAGTCAGGAAAATTTAAAGGGTCTTACTATAAAAGATACTTTTAAGTTAGATGGCACAGTAATTGATATCAATGATATTGAAGGTTTTTATGTTGATGTGCAGGGCGGAAGCAATCCTGGAATCACAAAGGAAAATTTCTTTAGTACCGGATATAAATTTGAGAACGATTTTAATAACAAAATTGTGATTACATATAGATATTATCCGCCGGCTAATGAAACAAATGCTGAGAAGAAACTTGTAAACCGCATAGAAATTGGTCCTAATACTTGGGGAGAAGTAGAAGACACCATTGGCATCATCGGTTATCTTGATAAAACCCATGATGAAAATCAGGTTGTTAAGAAAGACGGATATGTTGAAGTTCCATATTTAGTCACAGTAACAGTGAATGATGGTATTGCAGAAGGAGCAACGCTTACTGATACACTAAATCAGGATCATATACAGTCGTTATTAACACCAGTTACTGTAAACGGTATAGAAGCATCTGATTATACAATTCAATATTTAGGTAAAGACGGAGTATTAGTTAATGAATTTGCAGAAGGAATGATTGGCTTTAAGGTGACATTTAAGGCGATTACACCTGAAAAGGCACAAAAGATCAACTTTGAGTACAAGGTAAAAGCTGAGTTTGCAAGTTATCCGGCCGGAACATTTAGGTATGATAATGTAGCAGTTTTCGCCAGTGGCTCAATCAATCAGACAAAGACAGATTCATATACATATACAAAGCACGCATTTTTACTGAAAAAGGTATCAAGATATTCAAGTGGTTATCAAACGAGCATTGATGAAGTAAAAGAAAGTGATTTGACAGATGGCAAGCTTTATTACGAGTTAGAAATAAAGCCAGCTGAGAGAAATTTGAACGATACATTTACTGTTACAGATAAACTTCCAGAGGGTGCAGTTTATGTTGAAGATTCATTTAATGCAAGTCCGACAACATTGAACCAGATGAGTGTCAGTGAAGATGGCAGAACTTTGACTTTTACTATTCCAAAGGAAGTATATGTCAATAAAGATGGAAGCTATAAGCATGATGTTTTGTATATTCATTATGCAATTCAGATTTCCAACGCAAACTTGTCAGGTTCACAGCAGGAGTTGATAAACTTTACAAATACAGCAACTTCTGGTGAAGATGAAGCAAGTGTAACTGTTCCAGTGCTGTTTGAGGAAAAAGAAATTGAAGAGGACGATGTTATTGATAAGAAGGGCTTCCAGAATAACAGTGACATCACCTATACAATTGTAGTAAACAAAAATCGTTTAGATCTGATTCCAAATAAGGATAAGATTACACTGAATGATGTTTTGAAATGTGATGTAGATGAGTCAAAGATTCAGGATATTACACTGGTTGGAAATGTAGTTTCTGTTTATGAGTATGATGCAGGCAAGCCTGATGGTAAGGGTGCACCTGTAAGCAAAAACCTTTATACATACCAGTATAATGAGAAAACACACAATATTAGTATGGTACTTCCTGATTCAGCAGCGTTTGTTGTAGAGTATACATATCGTTTTAAATTTACATCAAATTATGCAGGACAAACAATAACAATTAAGAATAATGTAGAACTGGTCGGTTCTTACAAAAAAGAAATCAGTACACAGTGGAAGAATCAGAGTGCTGGCGGATCAGTTGCAAAATATAATTCTTTAATTGTTTATAAAGTAGAAAAGGGAAATGAAGATGAAAAACTGAGTGGTGCAAAATTCAATCTCTATAAATATAATGATGGTAGTTTTTCACTGATTCAGAATGATATTGAAATCCCTGTTACTGGCTGCAAGTTTGTTTCTGATAAAACAGATGAAGATATGATGGCTGCAACTGATATTGCAGTTGAAGAGAATGTATTGTATTATCTCGAAGAAATCCAGGCTCCAAGTGGATATAAGATTGAAGCAGGACATGAAAAGTTTTACTTTGCATTAGGTACGTACGGAAAATCTATCAAGGATTTAAAGGCTGCAGTTGCAAAAGCAGTAGAGACAGCAGACATTACAGTAGATGATGTACATTTTGCCAACACAAATGCAATTGTAAATATCGAGAATGAGATTGAAGATGGAGCAGTCAGAATCCAGAAAGTATGGCTGAATCATGATGGCAGTGAAATGCAGGCATCTGAGAGCAGTATATCTGTAGGATTGTATAAGACACATCATCGTTATACAGATGCTCAGCCAGTTGAAGTTGAAGTTTCTTATAAAGGAAACGGAATGAGTAGTCCGCAGCTTGCTTTTGCAAGTACTGAATACTATAAGATTGGTACAAATCTGACAGTTACAGGATATTTAAATGAAGGCTGGAGAAAGAACTGGGGAGGCTGGGATTTTGCTTCAACACAAATGACAGCACGTTTGTATATCAACGGAGATGATCGCGGTGAGCTGAATATTGAAAATGTATATTTAGTAACGCATAGCGAGATTGTAAGCAGCACACTGAATAAGATTAGTATCGTAGTTACAGCCAATACCTATAATTCAATTTTAGATGTCAACAAGCCAGGCAAGGTTAATGGAACAATAGCAACACTATCAGCAGGTGATATGGAATTTGTCCGAAATGTAACTATTGATAGTCATAATAACTGGACAGCAGTAGTATCTGATTTGCCGACAAAGGAAAATGACGGAGAAGATATTTATTACTATGTAACAGAGTTTAGTTTGTATGGTTATACTATTTCTTATCAGAATAATGGCGTTTTAGCCGGTGTTGGAGGAAATCCAATTGTTGTAATAAATAAGGCAGATGAGGAAGTGAAAACAGCTTCGTTTAGTATCAACAAGGTGGATGCATCAACGTCAACGCCACAGCCACTTGAAGGAGCAAGTTTTGCACTGTACCGTGCAGTGAAGAACGATCAGAATCAGTTTATTAGAGTTGGTTTACCAATTGCAACAGCAATTAGTAATGCCAGTGGAACAGGAGTGGTATTCTCAGGACTGATTCCAGGCGAATACTTACTTTATGAGACAAGTGCTCCGACGGGATATGTAACACCAAGTGAACCATGGAGAATTACAGTAAATAATGATTGTGTAGTTGATGCGCATGGTTTGCAGGCAAATAGTGATGGTGCATATATAATTGAGAATGGTAAGTACCCAGGTATTCTTTCTATTACTAAAAAGGTTGAAGGATACGAAATGGAAGAGGGTATGCACTATTATATCAAGGTTACTCTTACAGATGCAGCAAATAAGCCTTTAACAGGAAGTTTCAATGGAATAAGACTTGAAAATGGTTCAGCTATCTATGAGCTTGTAAAGGATGCAACTATTACATTTACAGGTCTTCCATTAGGAACAAAGTATACTGTGGAAGAGGTAAATTTTGATGGAACAGCTTTAACTGGAGAGGAAGAATATACATCAAGACTTTCAACAAATGCAACAGGAACAATTGACAAAGAAGCAGGTACTGTAGCGGTAAATGTAACTGTGACCAATATCTATGAGATACCAGAGACGAGTGCAGTTATCTCTGTACAGAAGATAGTAGACGGAACTGGTTACAATCAAGATGAAGCCTTTGAATTTACATTAAGTGCAGCAGAAGAAGGCACACCAATGCCAACAGAAACTGGCAATAAGGTTTCTATAAAGGCAGGTGAAACTGGAAGCTTCGGATCAATCACATATACGGATACAGGCGTATATTACTACACTGTAAAGGAAACCAAGGGTTCAACTGTTGGAATGAGTTATGATGAAACAGAATACCTAGTAACAGTAGTGGTATCTATGAATGCTGAACGCAAGCTGACAGCATCTGTATATTATAACATTGTGATGACAGATATACCTGAAGTTGAAAGTGATGTAAGAGCCTTAGTTGTAACGAATACATACAGAGTTACAAGTGTATCAGGAACCAAGACCTGGAGAGCACCAGAGGGAACCGAACTTCCAGAAAGCATCACAGTAATCCTAAATCGTAACGACGAGCCAGTTGCTAGAAAGAAAGTAACGGCAGCCGACGACTGGAGCTATGAGTTTACAGAACTTCCAGCATACAGCGAAGATGGATCAACAGCCTACACATATACAGTAGATGAAGAGCCAGTAGAAGGCTATATCACAACTGTAAGTGAAACCAACCTGATTAATACAATCACATCAGTTAAGATCAGCAAGGTAGATATTGCCGATGGAGAGGAACTGGAAGGAGCAACTATTCAGCTCATCGATAAGGAGACAGGAGAAGTTGTAGAAGAGTGGACATCGACAAATGAAGCCCACGAAGTAACAGGTCTTACAACAGGAAAGACATACATCCTAAGAGAGACAGTAGCACCGGAAGGTTATGGCATTACATCAGATACCACCTTTGAACTTAAGGAAGATGGAAGTATCGATACAGAGAAGACAACGACAACAGTAAGTGAAGAAGGAGTCTTATTAGTAGAAGATACCCGTCGCATCGACTTTATTGTAAATAAGGTAAGTGCAACAGATGATCATGAATTGTATGATACCATTCTGAGTGTATATGAAATTACAGATGAAGGTGAGGTTCTTGTAGATAGCTGGACATCCAGATGGAAGGAAGTTCATAACTTTGGATTAAAGCTCTCTTGCGGAAAGTCATACATCTTAAGAGAAGATAAGGCGACTGGTGGTTATCATAAGATTCCGGGAGACATTCTGTTTAATGTGACTGCCGATGGAAAGATTCAAATTACAGAAGGTCAGGATTGGAAATATGAGAATGGCAAGAATGTAATTGAAGAAGTAGTAGATGAGGCAGGCAATGTGATTTACCTTATTCGCGATGTCAGAAACCCTGAAGAGGAAGAAGAAACAGAACCTGATGGACCGACAGATCCTCATCAGTCTGAGACAACAACACCAGAGGAGACAACAACTTCTGAGGAAGAAACAACACCGGAGGAAACAACGACTTCTGAGGAAGAAACATCTCCAGAAGAAACGACTGTTTCTGAGGAAGAGACAACTGTTTCAGAAGAAGAAACAACATTGCCTTCACCAGATGATGAAGAATCAACACCAGAAGTTACCACTCCAGCAGCCAATACAACAACAACTGCTGCGGAAACAACGGTTAGTGAAACGCCGACAACAACGCCTTCATCTGAAAGAGTAATTCTTGGTATTGAAGACATGAGCAGAACCATTGGTATGGCACTAGCTGGATTCGGAGCAATTATGCTTACAGCACTGATCTGGCTGTATCTGCGCAGCAAAAAGGCATAACAAATCACGCAGTAAAGAAAGTTTGCTAATAAGCAGGACACCGCCTCGGCAATGACAAATGCAGGGGCGGTGCCCTTCGTTTGTAACACAATTGACATATATTTGCATTTGCTTTATCATGGTATTGTATGTGAAAAGTCGCATGCAGAAAGGAAATGTATCAATGAGTGAGAATGTAAATTTATGTGAGTATATAGAATCAAAATGTGTTCATGTTGAGGCAGATTGCTTTGACCTTGAACAGATCATGGAGAGTGGACAATGCTTCAGAATTTATAAACTTTCTTTGCAGGAGCAGGAAAAGCTTTGCAAAAGCAAGGGTTTGGAGAATTGTGAAAGCATGGCATGGTATCGAGTCATGGCTGCAGATAAAAAAGTTTTTGTTTGCCAGAATGGTGTCCATCTGATATTCTTTTGCAGCAAAGAGGAATACAAGCAGTTCTGGTGTCATTACTTTGATTTGGATTTTGATTACCGCAGTTATGAAAAGGCAATTGATGCGGATGACAATTATCTAAAGTCTGCATTTGCATATGGAAAAGGTATCCGTATTTTGAACCAGGATCCATGGGAGATGCTCATCACCTTTATAATTTCACAAAGAAAAAATATTCCAGCAATACGTCAGGCAGTGGAAAGCTTATCGACGACATGCGGAACATGTATAGATAAGGAAAATAAGTTTTTTGCATTTCCAACGCCAACGCAGCTAGCAGGATTAAGCTTGTCTGATCTGCAGGATCTTTCTTTGGGATATCGGGCAAAATATGTGTATGAAGCTGCCCAAAAGGTAGCATCCGGGGAATTAGACATAAAAAAATGGGCTATGCTTGGTGATGACGACTTGCATAAAGCACTTCTTTCATGTTATGGCGTTGGTGAAAAGGTTGCAAATTGTGTGGCGCTGTTTGGATATCATCGTATAGGTGCATTTCCGGTAGATGTATGGATTGACCGAATCCAGAAAACCTATTATAATGGAAGCTTCCCAGTAGAAAAATACGAAGGATTTGCCGGTGTCATGCAGCAATATATGTTTTATTACGAAAGAAAAATGGCCACAGATCATTCAAAAAAAGCACGTAAACAGTCGGAAAAATAGAATAATTCATATTTATTTCACACAAAATTTAGCACTCTCACCTTGACAGTGCTAATGAAAAGGGGTATGATACGAATAGGCTAAAATATGCCAAAAGCTTTGGAAATCCAAGGCAGAATGTGAGGTGCTTATGGAAGTAGATGACAGGCCGAACAGGCCAAAAAAACCGATGCTGACCTATTGGGTCATTGCCATCATTGTGTTTTTGCTTTTAAATACATTTGTATTTCCGAATCTGTTTAGACGACAGGTAGAGCAGACGGATTACAGCACATTTCTCCAAATGATCGAGGAAAAGAACATTGGAGAAGTCAGCGTAGAAGATACGCAGATTACCTTCTCAGACAAGAGTGGTGAGCATATTTACAAGACAGGAACAATGAACGATCCTGATCTTGTAAATCGTCTTGAGGAAGCTGGTGCTGTATTTAGTAAGCCAATTGTTCAGCAGATGGGCATGCTTGAATATATGTTGATAAGCTATATTCTTCCAATTGCTCTTTTTGCTCTTTTGGGATGGTTTCTTTCCAGAAAAATGATGAGCAAGATGGGCGATGGAGAGAGCATGATGACCTTTGGCATGGGCGGCGGCTCCAAGAGCAATGCCAAAGTTTATGTAAAGTCTGTTGATGGTATTAAATTTAAAGATGTTGCCGGAGAGGAGGAAGCCAAAGAACTTCTTCAGGAGATCGTTGATTTCCTTCATAATCCGGAAAAGTATCGTGAGATCGGTGCGAAAATGCCAAAAGGTGCGCTTCTTGTAGGCCCTCCTGGAACTGGTAAGACAATGCTTGCCAAAGCAGTAGCTGGTGAAGCAGATGTTCCGTTCTTCTCCATTTCAGGTTCCGAATTTGTTGAGATGTTCGTTGGTATGGGTGCCGCAAAAGTAAGAGATCTGTTTAAACAGGCCAATGAAAAGGCTCCATGTATTGTTTTTATCGACGAGATTGATGCAGTTGGAAAGAAAAGAGAGAGTGGTCAAATCGGCGGCAATGATGAGCGTGAGCAGACGTTAAATCAGCTGCTGTCAGAGATGGATGGTTTTGATGGTTCTAAGGGTGTTGTCATTTTGGCAGCGACAAACCGTCCGGAGTCTCTAGACCCTGCACTTCTTCGTCCAGGCCGTTTTGACCGCCGTATTCCGGTTGAACTGCCTGATCTTAAGGGTCGTGAGGATATTTTGAAGGTACATGCGGCAAAGATTAAGATTGCAGATAATGTTGACTTTAACGCAATTGCGCGAACAGCAGCAGGTGCATCTGGTGCTGAGCTTGCCAACATTGTTAATGAGGCAGCACTTCGTGCCGTCCGTGATGGAAGAAAATTTGCAACACAGACTGATTTAATGGAAAGTGTTGAAGTAGTTATTGCTGGTTATCAGAAAAAGAACCGTATTCTTTCAACGAAAGAAAAACTGATCGTTTCGTATCACGAGGTCGGACATGCGCTTGTAGCAGCGCTGCAGACAAATTCTGCACCAGTGCAGAAGATTACGATCATCCCGCGTACATCAGGTGCGCTTGGCTTCACAATGCAGGTTGATGAAGGCGAAAAGTATTTGATGACAAAAGAAGAACTTGAAAACAAGATTGCAACCTTTACCGGAGGACGCGTGGCAGAGGAGCTTGTGTTCGGTGATGTGACAACAGGTGCATCAAACGATATTGAGCAGGCAACGAAGCTTGCACGTGCAATTATCACCAGATATGGCATGAGTGAGTTTGGTATGGTAGCAATGGAAAGCTTAAATAATGTTTACTTAGGTGGAGACACCAGTATGAGCTGTTCACAGGAGACAGCTGCAAAGATCGATGATCTTGTAGTGGCACTTGTGCAGAAGCAGTATGAAAAGGCAAAGAATCTTTTAAATAGTCATATGGACAAGCTTCATGAGATTTCAAAGTTCCTTTATGAGCACGAGACAATTACGGGTGAGGAATTTATGGAAATCTTAAATCGTCCACAGATTGTGGCACAGGATTAAGCACAGATTTTGTCACAAAATAAATGAATTTGACGATGATTGCAAAAGAAATTAAATTTACCGTCATATTTTTGATCAAAAAAATACAAAAAGTTAATAAAATGCTAATTTTATTCATTGTAATTATTAAGAAAATGCGGTAATATAATCTCGTTGCCTTAGAAAAAAAGTATTGCCCACATGGCAGGATTTATTCTGGGAGCAAAAAAACAGCTGTAAAAACAGAAGATACTGTTGTCTAAATTAAGGTACAGAAAGGGATATCGCGATGTTAGAATTAACAAACACAGAACAAGTGATCATGAAATGTATCTGGGAAATTGGTGACAATGTAGCTGTAGCAGACTTATTAGAGCGTCTGAAGACAGAGTATGGTAAAGAGTATGCTAGAACAACAATTAGCGTATTTATGTCCTACCTGCGTGACAAAGGCTATGTAACATATGAAAAGAGAAGTCATGCATATGTTTATAAACCATTAATCTCAGAACAAGATTATCAGAAAGAGTTGATGAAGCGCTATCAGAAGACTAGCTTTAGTGGTTCTGCGGTAGAGTTCATCCGTGCTTATCTTGACAGTCAGGAATTGACAGCCGAAGATCTTAAGGCTATTCGTGAACTGGTTGAGAAGAAGCAGCAGGAAGTAAAGTAAAATACAAAATGAGTAATAAGCAATAAGAAAGGGAATCACCGCAAGGTGGTTCCTTTTTATGTGGCGGGATTGTCAAAAGTGTGGTAAACTGGTATGGTAGAAAAAAACCAGATACACTCGTGATATAGATCTGGATAAAAAATAGACAAAGCAGTACAGGCAAGGGAGGACATGCAATATGGCGAATCGTATCAATAAGATTATTTCGACAAAGGCAAATACATTGTATGCGATGAAAAACCTGATCAAAAAGGCAAGCATTGAGGAAATGTATATCCTTAGAGTTGAAGACTTCTGGCGCAATAAAAATCAAGTCTGCACAGAGATTATGGAAAAATTTGGTGGCTGCAGAATCGTCGTGCGAAGCTCCTCTACGCAGGAAGACTGTATGAAGTCCTCAAATGCAGGACATTATAAAAGTATTCTTGATGTAGATTCAGCGAGTCGTGCGCAGATCGTAGAATCAATCGAGGCTGTAATTCAGTCATATGAAAAAGATATAAAGGGTATTTCAAATGAGCAGGTACTGATCCAGCGCCAGGCAATAGACGTGTGTGTCAGCGGTGTTGTCTTTTCACGTGACTTAAAAGGAAAGCGACCATATTATCTTGTTAATTACGATGACTTGGGGTCAACAGACAGTGTAACAAGCGGTCGTGGCGGCAAAACGCTTTGGATTGCGAGAAATGTTTCACTTTATCAGCTTGAGGAGCGCTGGCGCAATTTGATTACAGCAGTAACAGAAGTAGAGAGCATCATAGAGGATATTCCGCTTGATATTGAATTTGCCATAGACAGCCACAATCAGGTGATTCTATTTCAGGTTCGTCCGCTTGCAGCAGGCTATCGTGAAGGACGTTATATTGATGATTATTCTTTCTTTGCAAGAAAGGGTCAGATTCGCCGGGAGTATGAGGAGCACATTGATGCAATTACAGGAAAGCCGATGAAGCTTTCTGATATGGCTTTTTGGAATCCATCTGAGATCATTGGAAGCAATCCAAGGGCGTTAGATTATTCACTGTACCGCGAGATCATAACGCATCATGCATGGAATGAAGGAATCCGTACATTAGGCTATCGTGCATTTAATGAGGATCTTATGTATCAGGTTGGAAATAAGCCATATATTAACTTGACATATTCCTATTATTCACTGATTCCAGCAAGTATTCCGGAACCGCTCGCACTTCGTCTTGTTCAGTATTATCAGACAAGGCTTGAGGAAGACCTTTCTGCACACGATAAAATTGAGTTTGAGATCATTTTCAGCAGCTATGATTTTATGACGGAAGAAAATTCAAAGAGATTGCTTCGTTATGGTTTTACCGAGGAAGAACGTAAACTTCTTGTGCGCGAAGTAAAAAAGCTTACGATTGATGCTGTAATGAATCAGGAAAAGATTTTAAAAGAAGATCTTGAAGCACTAAAGCGTCTTGAAAATTGCCGTGAGGAAATTGAAAAGTTGTTGTACCAAGATGTGTCAATTGACAGAATCATCGACAGTATTTTGACTTTGTTAAAAGAAATTCGCACAAATGGTACTCCGCAATTTGCCCGCCAAGCAAGACTTGCCTTTATCGCAAGAGCATTTCTTCGCACGCTTGTAGATGCTGGCTACTATACAAGTGAAAATGTGGATACTTTCATGCAGGGAATTTCTACAGTATCATCAGAATTTAACGATGATTTTGAGCGCTTTTCTGAGGGTCTTATAAGCCGCGAGGAGTTTAACTTTAAGTATGGACATCTTCGAAGCGGCACATATGATATTCGTTCAGACCGATACGACGCGATGAATTTTCGCCCTGCGCCATCGCGTATTAAAAAAGATAAGGTAAAGATTCAAAAAGATCTTGATATCAGTATTTTGACGCAGGCTCTGGAAGATACACAGCTTGATGTGCCTGCAGAGCGTATGGCAAAATTTTGGATCAGCGCAATTGAACAGCGAGAGTATTTTAAATTTGAATTTACAAAATCGCTTAGTATGGTATTAGAACTGATTCGTAAGCTTGGCTCAATTTTGGAGATTCGTACTATGGATTTGTCTTGGCTGTGTGTAGATGATTTTAAGCTATATGAGTCAGGCTGCGATCCAGAAAATTTAAAAAAGCTTTGGATGAAGCTAATCACAAAGCGGCGCCGTTTAAATCATGACAGCCGATTAATTCTTCTTCCAGAAGTTATTTTGTCAGGTGCGAGCGTAGATGTGATTCCTGTGTATGAGGCACGCCCTAATTTCATAACGGCAAAGACAGTCGAGGGCGAGGTAGTGTTGCTTGATGAGGAGCCGGATGCTGATATCACTGGAAAAATTGTTGTAGTGCCAAAGGCTGACCCAGGCTACGAATGGATTTTTACAAAAAATATCAAAGGATTTATCACAAAGTACGGTGGTGCAGCTTCTCATATGGCAATTCGCTGCGCAGAATTTAATATTCCGGCAGCAATCGGCTGCGGCGAGAAAATTTACGATACAGTATCACAGCTTGACTATTTGGAGATGGACTGCAGAAATGGTCTGATCAAGGAAGGCATTCAATATACAAATCTCCATGCACTTATCACGCAGAGAGAGGGTGTCAACGATTACGGAGATCCAACCGATATACTAGAGGCTGGATATGTTGAATTTTATGAGTCTATTGGTTTTATTCCGCGTCCTGTTGCAAACCATACTAAAAACTTCGAGCGTTTGTTTGATGAAAAAATAGATCTTTTGATTGTAGTTGGCGGCGGTGCACTTGGACCGCAGTGGTATGACCGTAAACATGAGGAAACGGTACAGCCATACCGTGATAAGATGGAAGAAAAGCTTATTCACTACTGTGTTAATCATGGAATACCGATTATAGGTACATGCCGAGGCATGCAGTATGTGAATGTTCTATTCGGTGGAAAACTGGCATATCATCCTGATCTGCCGTGTCCTAGAGAGCGCGGTGAGGATCATAAGGTACGTTTGCTAAAAGAAAATCGAAGCATTTACGTTAACAATTATCATAAGGATGTCATTTTCGAGGATGCACTTGCAGACTGCTTTGAGCCGCTTGCAATAGATGAAGATAATCACACCATCGAGGCATATCAGTCTGAACAGATGAAGATTTTAGGTGTTCAGTGGCATCCAGAGCGAAAATTTGGCCATGCGGATGGAATTGATGAGACGCGCCGTCTGGTAAGAGATTTTATCTCGAAATTTATTCATTAAGCTAGAGGATATATACCATTTATTAACTAAGAAAAGAGGAAATAAGAGAATATGTACGATATGATTATAGTAGGGGCTGGAACAGCGGGTCTGACAGCAGGAATTTATGCGCTCAGATCTGGCGTTAAGCCGCTTATTCTGGAGTGTGAGGCTATGGGCGGACAGATTACATTGTCTCCGTGTGTGGAAAATTATCCAGGTATTGCAAAGATCAGCGGAATGGAGTTTGCAGATGGACTGATGGCACAGTTGACAAATCTTGGCGGTGAGGTTACTTATGGCAGGGTAATTTCGGCACGAAAAATAGATAATGGCTTTGAAGTTTGCACTGAGGATGGTGAGACATATGAGGGCAAAAATCTTATTATTGCGTCAGGTGCGGCACATCGTCATCTAGGAATCGAGCGAGAGCAGGAGCTGATTGGAAGAGGAGTTTCTTACTGTGCTGTATGTGACGGACCGTTTTTTAAGGAGAAAACAGCGGCTGTTGTAGGAGGAGGAAGCGCAGCTCTTCAGGATGCGCTGTATCTGGCAGGCATTTGCAGCAAGGTGTATTTGATTCACAGAAGAGATACATTCCGCGCTGAGAAGAGTCTTATTGATCAGGTAATGGCTGCAGAGAATATTGAGTGTGTGATGGAAAGTCGTGTGACTGCACTTATTGGTGAAAAGAAGCTGACAGAACTTGAAGTTACAAATCTTTCAGGTGAAAAGAAGACACTTGTGGCAGATGGCTTATTTGTTGCAATAGGAATGGAGCCTCACAATGAAGTATTTAGAGATCTCGTAGATCTTGACGAGGCTGGATATGTAATTGCCGGTGAAAATTGTAAAACAAGGACACCGGGAGTTTACGCTGCAGGAGACTGCCGTACTAAGACGGTGCGTCAGCTGACAACAGCAGCAGCCGACGGAACAGTATGCGGACTTGTTTGTAAAGCAGTATAAAAATAAAACCTTCAAATACATTCGATAAAAAATGTATTTGAAGGTTTTTTGTTTGTATTATGCTTCCTCAGAGATATTATTCTCGGCAGCTTTTTGTGCCTGTGCAGCACGATGCTTTTCAAGAATACGGTTGATTCTGTCAGTCGGATTTAATAGACCATGAATTGATACATTGTGATTTAAGTTATCAATCAAAAGTGCAATATACTTGCTCAGATCAACATTTACATAGTACGGACGAGATAGCAGCTCTGGTCTCTGGTAAACAAGGTTAGTGGTCAGGATATGATCAATGATACCCTGATCATAAGCAGCATCAAACTTTGCCAGGCCATTTGTAAACAGACCAAAAGTAGCAGCAGCGTAAACCTTGCGTGCCTTACGGCGTTTTAATTCGCGTGCAACATCAAGAATGCTGTCACCAGAAGAAATCATGTCGTCGATAATGATGACATCCTTTCCTTCTACGTTGGTACCTAAAAACTCGTGAGCAACGATAGGGTTCTTTCCGTCTACAATGCGGGTGTAATCGCGGCGCTTGTAGAACATACCCATATCAACACCAAGATAGTTAGTCAGCTGGATTGCACGGCCCATGCCGCCCTCATCTGGGCTGATGACCATAAGATGCTCATTGTCAACCTGCAGATCTGGCTCTGCACGAAGCAGTGCTTTGATAAATTGGTATACACACGGAACGCTCTCAAATCCATCACGTGGAATTGCGTTCTGAACACGTGCATCATGAGCATCAAAAGTAATGATGTTGGATACACCCATTTTTGTAAGTTCCTGAAGAGCCATAGCGCAGTCAAGAGACTCGCGGGAAGTACGCTTGTGCTGGCGGCTTTCATACAGGAATGGCATGATTACATTGATACGGCGTGCCTTGCCTTCAACAGCAGCAATGATACGCTTTAAATCCTGGTAATGATCGTCTGGAGACATGTGATTCACATATCCGCACAGAGAATACGTTTGGCTATAGTTACAAACATCCACCATAAGATACAGATCGCAGCCGCGGACTGATTCCTCGATAACGCCCTTTGCTTCACCGGAACCGAAGCGAGGATTCTTTGCTTTGACAATATAGCTGTCCTTGCTGTATTCAGAGAAGTGAAGCGCAGTAGATTGTGCATGACTTCTCTCAGCGCGCCACTCAGTCAGGTATTGATTAACCTTCTGTCCAAGGGTTGCGCAGCTTTCAAGTGGGATAAGACCCAGTGTGCCCACTGGTATCGTGTTCAGATTCTTTTCGTTTGGCATGATGACCTCCATGATTATAATATGCAGCTTACCTGCGTCCAAAAGTACGAACCTTAACTAATCATAACATGAAGATGTCGAAGATTCAAGCCTTACGTCGAAATGGATAAAAAAGAAATTTACGTAAAAAGAAAGAAAAATTTGTGCAACATGACCCCAGAGAATCAAAGTCATAAGCGAATTAGCAGGGGTCATGTTATTTTTTAGAAAAAAAGATATGTCTACGAATTTCTTAAATCTTCTCCAAAAACAGGGATAGGCGTATATTGCCCCATAAGTCGTGAGGAGATTCGCTCAGTGTAGGTACTTTGAAGCTCTTCTGGGCTTAGATTTGTTGAGATAATAGTTGTTTTCCTTGACAGATCACGCGAATTGATCACATGAAACAGCTGACTGATTACAAAAGGAGTCAGATTTTCAGTTCCAAGATCATCAATAATCAACAGGCTGCATGTGAGTGCATATGAATCATTTTCTGATGAATCATCGTTGTTAGAATGAAAACGCTGCATAGCTGATTCAAAAAATTCAGGAGCAGTCATATATAAGACAGAAAAGCCTTTGTCAAGAACAACCTTTGCAATACAGTTACAAAGAAAGGTTTTGCCAACGCCTGGATTTCCAAAGATTAAAAGACTAGGGTTTCCATCCTTGAACTGATAAGCATATTTTTCATAAATAAGTTTGAGACGCTGCATATGGGCGCGATTACTCATTCCGCCAAGAAGTGGATTTGGTGCATCTGAATAGCGGTTTATATCAAATGTGTTAAAATTCTCACGTTCCAAACGGTCTCTAATGCCAGACTGTTCATAGAGTAAGCTTATACCAGCCTGCTCAAAGCAGTGACATTTGCGGTTTCCGTCAAGATATCCAGTATCTTTACAGTCCGGGCAGCTATACTTTGGCTGAAGATCATCAAGTGTATAGTGAAGAGAAGAAAGAAGCGCACCGCGCTCGCGTCTAAGTGCATCAATCTGCATCTGCGCATTTAGAGCCTGCGCTTTATTGCCAGTGATTTTAGCCTTTGCAAGAGCAGCGCTAGATGTCGGAAGAAGCTTTGAAATCTCAAGAAGTCTTGGGCACTGCGCATAGATATGGCGCAGACGTTCTTCCATCTCATGCTGGTGTTGGAAACGGATGCGGCTGTAGCGGCGCATCAGTTCATTATATTGTGAATTGGTCAGAGCCATAAAAAGTCAATCCTTTCTGTGATAATCATTCATTTGAATCCTGACTATACTGCTTTAAAATCTTTTCCATGTAATTATTATTTTTGCGCTCAGTAAAATTACGAAACTGCTGTGTACCCTTTGCGACAGAAGAAGCACGGTTTGAACTGGTGCGCTTTGCAGCATCACTTTTTACCTTTTGATCGCGCTGATTTTCAGCAGCCTGTGCATCAGCAAGTGAATGCACATTTTTTTCCTTCCAGCGCTTTAAGATGCTTTCTGTAAAATTAACATTTGGGCGCTGACATTTTTTCATCGTGATATTGCAGGCATAAACATAGACATCTGTAGGAAAACTGTAATCCTTGATCCATTTATTGATATATTCAAGCTGAGCCGGAGCAGGAGTCTGATTGTATAAGCCATATGCCTTCATGATAGCATAGACAGTATCATTATGAAGCAGGTTGTACTGACGAATAGCATCAAGTGTATGAAGACCCTTTTGATGCCAGGACTGGGCAACAGAATCAATAAATTTCATATTAAGCTTGCCCTTGCAGTGATTAGCGCAGTAATCAACAAGATAATCAATGACATCTGGTGAGCGGTTAAACTGAAGATACCAATAGCCAAATGATTCTGTGTCTGCATAATTAAGCGGATGCGAAAAATACTGCTGCCATGCCGACATATACATGTTAAACTCTGGATCGTTCTCAAGAAGAATCAGCTCCTCTTGGGAAAGATGAAGTGACTGTATAGAAGGGGTCGCATTTGCAGCAGAATGTGTAGTAGTTTGTGTGGAAGCCATTGAGCCAGAAGCATTTGCAATGGTTGTATTTGCAGGAGAAACTAAAGCAGGAGTGGGCGTAGGAATTACAGATTGTACGCTTGGAGCAGGTGCAGCTGTCTGTGTAGGTGCAGTCTGTGCAGAAGCCTCTGTCTCTGCCTGAATAGATGGATCTGTAAATGCAACTCCTGACAATTCGTGACCCGATGTAAAGCTAAGGCGCATCAAACCAACAGATTCCCAATAGCTAAGAGAACGAAGTACCTCGCGCTCTGAAATATCAAGCCTGTCACTAATTGAAGCACTGCTTAAACCAGTGGCTGATGTCGAGACAGCGCGAAGCAAATATAGGTAAACCTTTACATCCGTACCGGAGGCGGCAGGAAGAAAACGGTCTATAAAATAGCCGGGAACAACAAGGGTATCTATGCTGAGCCGGTTCTCCAGTAAAAGAAAGGACATAAAAAACCTCCAAAATCCAAGTATCATCTTTGTAAAGTATAGCACAAGTTATTTCTTTTGAAAAGCGATAAAAAATCCCCAATTATTTCCCTTAGGATCAGGGCAAGCAATTGGGGATTTTGCGAATACCTTATTTAGAAATTAAGTCTTCTCCGATTTTTACAACATCACCGGCGCCCATAGTGATCACCAGATCACCAGAGGCTGCATGCTGCAAAATAAATTTTTCAATTTCTTCAAAGGTTTCAAAATAATGAGCACTTGTACCGGCCTGCTCTAACAAAACGCGGATATTGTCGGAGCTTATGCCAAGATCATCAGTTTCTCTTGCCGGATAAATCTTAGCAAGAACGACCTCATCTGCTAAGGACAGAGCTTTTGCAAAATCAGTAAGCAAAGCTTTTGTTCTTGTATAGGTGTGCGGCTGGAAGATGCACCAGATCTTTTTGTGAGGATACTTCTTTGCAGCAGTAAGTGTCGCTGTGATTTCCTGTGGATGATGTGCGTAATCGTCAATAATAGTAATTCCATTTACGACACCCTTCTTTTCAAAGCGTCTCTGTGTGCCATGGAAATTCAAAAGACCGGAAACAATGGCATCCATTGAAAGATTCAGCTTTTTGCAAAGGGCAACGGCAGCAAGTGCATTGTAAACATTATGCTCTCCAGGAACACTTAACTGAATGTGACCAAGTGTAGTGTTGCTTGCATCTGTGACGTCAAAGGAAGCCTGAGCAAATTCATTATATGAGATATTAGAAGCACGATAATCGCAGGATTCTCCGTGTCCAACAGTGATAATCTCGCAGTCAAGTCCATTGATCAGCTCAGAAAGATTATGAATATCACCGTTAATTACAAGTATTCCATCCTTTGGAAGTTTTTCCATAAATAAGCGGAAAGAATGACGGATATCGTCAATGTCCTTAAAGAAGTCAAGATGGTCTGCTTCAATATTAAGGATAACTTCCATAGTAGGATAGAAGGATAAAAAGCTGTTTGTGTATTCGCAGGCCTCAGTGACAAAAAGATTTGAGCCACCTACGCGAATATTTCCTCCGATTGTTGGAAGAATGCCTCCGACAGAGATTGTCGGATCAGTATCAGCAGCCAAAAGAATTTCAGTAACCATAGAGGTCGTAGTTGTCTTTCCATGAGTTCCAGCAATGTTGATTGCCGTTTTATAGTTTCTCATCAGCTGTCCAAGAAGCTCAGCTCTTGTTAACAGCGGGATATTGCGCTTTGTTGCATCAACAATCTCTGGATGTTCAGGATGGATCGCTGCTGTGTAGACAACGACATCTGTTCCCTGTGGAATGTGAGAGATGGACTGATCATAAAAGATAACAGCGCCAAGTGAGGACAGATGGTCAGTCAGAGGTGATTCCTTAGAATCAGAGCCGCTGACGGTAAAGCCCTCCTTCATTAAAACCTCAGCAAGTCCACTCATGCTGATGCCGCCAATTCCAATAAAATAGACATGGCATGGATTTTCAAAATTAATATGGTACATGGTACTTCCTCCGAATAATCAAGTTAAATAAGCAAAGTCAATACTGAAAAACAGTTGTTTCTTAACACAAATTCTGCTTGATTTAAGTATACTCGATTTTGGAGGAATGTAAAGCGTAAATGTTATTATGCTGTGCGAATGAACGCCTATTCACAAAACCGCACGTTCCGTGCGTCGCTGCTAATCGCAAACAAAGTTTGCTCGCAGCTTTGTTTTGCTCATAAACAGGCGTTCACCACATCCTGCTAATCTGTCAAATTTCCATGCAAGCATGAAATTTGTCCAGATCTAGCAGGTTGCGTGAACTGTAACAAATAAATAAAAATACATAAAAATTTTTTCTGTAAATTGTTCACTTTTTGAAAGAGATGTGCTATAATAACGACAAGTACTAAAAGATTACAGTTCCCCAAACGCCTATTCACAAGACTGCACTTATGTGCCTTCACTGTTAGACAGTTTATTTCACTTGATGACAGGCGCTTGGTGAACTGATAACACAACAATTAAAGAACAAAGGGGTGATTTTGTGGTTAGAAAGGAAATGATCGCCATGTTATTGGCGGG
>ENA-ORUQ01000635-ORUQ01000635.1-human-gut-metagenome-genome-assembly--contig:-NODE-635-length-38085-cov-6.596661_pt1 | contig 38085 bp, 34 predicted proteins | sample MGYA00242081_ERZ509211 | MGnify/ENA primary metagenome ERZ509211 (study PRJEB26280, sample SAMEA2338785) | human gut metagenome | biome: human gut; feature: human-associated habitat; material: faeces...
TTATTTTTCTTTTTCGCTGTCCACTTCGATCATCTCTGTCGTTCGAAACAGCTTAATTAATATACCATGTCCTTTTCTAATTGTCAATATTATTTTTATTTTTTATTTTATTCGCGCAATTCGCACAATTCGGTTTTTTACTTTCTATCATAACTACAGTTTCAAAAATGCACTTCGAGCCACAATTTCCGATCTTACATTTTAACAAAACACTACGTCTCCAATATTGTTCTTTTGTCTACTTACTGTTATAATTGCTAGACGGAGGTTCTTTTACTTATGAAAATACAGCTTTTATCAACATTAAAAAAATATAAAAAGGATTATTTAAAACAGGACATTTTTTCTGGTATCATTATAGCCGCTGTATCTATTCCCATTTCCATGGGATATGCACAGATTGCCGGGCTTCCTCCGGCTTATGGCTTGTATGGTTCTATTCTTCCTATATTATTATTCGCAATTTTTTCTACATCAAAACAATTTATTTTTGGTGTAGATGCTGCTCCCGCTGCTCTTGCAGGCAGTGCGCTGCTTTCTCTTGGTATTGTTCCCGGATCTGAAGCTGCGTTGAATTATATACCGATTTTGGCACTTTTTACTGGTCTGTGGCTTCTTTTCTTTTACATTATAAAAGCCGATCGGATTGTAAACTTTATATCAACCCCTGTTATGGGCGGATTCATCAGTGGAATCTCTTTAACTATTATCTTCATGCAGATTCCGAAACTTATGGGAAGCTCTGCAGGATCTGGTGAAATAATCGAACTTGCAGAACACATTTATGCCGCCGGTCAGGATTTCCACGGGCTTTCTCTCGGATTAGGACTTGGTACATTACTTATTATAAGAATATGCCAAAAATGGATTCCAAAATTTCCAATTGCAATTCTTATCATGGCTGCAGGCGTAGTATCTACTGTGTATTTCCATGTTGACGCAAAGGGTGTGGCACTGCTTGATTCTGTTGGAACCGGACTTCCGCCATTTTTCATTCCTGACTTTAGTCAGGTAGATCTGACTCAGGCTGTTGGGCGTGGACTGATGATTTCACTGGTCGTAATGGCGGAAACTTTGCTTGCAGAAAACAATTTTGCTTTCCGCAATGATTACAATCTGAATGACCGCCAGGAAATCTTAGCCTGTGCTGCCGGTAATGTTGCCTCTGCATTTGTAGGTTCCTGCCCGGTGAATGGAAGCATTTCCCGGACATCTATGAACGAACAATATGGCGGGCACTCTCAAGTTGTTTCCATTACTGCAGGCATTACTATGGCAATTCTACTGTTATTTTTCACAGGCTTCATTGGATACCTGCCGATTCCGGTTCTGACCGCAATTGTGATATCCGCACTTATGGACGTTGTAGAGGTTCATTTATGTATCCGCCTCTTCCGACTAAGCAAACAGGATTTTTCCATTTTCATGGCAGCCTGTATCAGTGTATTATTTTTAGGAACAATTTACGGTGTGCTCATCGGTGTATTGCTTTCATTCTTTGCCGTTATCACAAAATCCGCGAATCCAACTCGTTCTTTTCTTGGTGTGATTCCCGGAAAAGATGGATATTATGACCTTATAAGAAATGTACATGCGTATCCTATCAAAGGTGTTGTCATGTACCAGTTTAATGAAAACCTGTTTTTCGCAAATGTAAAGATTCTTCAGGAAGATCTTGAAGATGCAGTCAGTCCAGATACGCAAGTCGTAATCATTGACGCAAGAGCAATCAACAACATCGACATTACTGCTGCAGACCGCCTTGCGGAATTATCTTCGCGTTTGACAGACCTTGGAATACATTTTTATATCACTGAACATACTGAAAAATTGAATCAGCAAATGCGTCAGTTAGGTGTTGAACATCTGATCCGCGAGGGACATGTCCGCCGGACAATACTGGCTGCTCTTCACGACGCAGATATTTACGCTCCATATGAACTGGATATCCCGGATTCTGAAAAAGAAAGCGTAAAACTAAACCTGACATTTCTTCCTGCAGAAGATGAAGATACACTGGAGGAATTTGCATGGGCTTATGGTGATCAGGTAGTCAAGGAAATGGAACATGAAGTTCACCACATCTTAAATCATATTCACGGATTAAAGGATATTGAAGAGATTCTTGAAAACGGTCTTGTAGACCACCTTGAAAATTGGCATTCTCTTGGTGCCTTTGATGAGGACGAATTACTTCGCCGTATCGAGCTTCATCTCGATGAGTTGTCACAGGCACTGGCAGAAAACCAACCATTAGTTCTTCAGTTAATTGAAAAACGAAGACGTATTTTAAGAGACCGTGTTCTACGTGAACATCCGGAAGTCTTCGATAAGTTACAGAAACATCGTCGAAAGCTTGAAGAACGATTAGAACTTCAGCGCGCAAGCGTAGAACCTCAAGAACAAGCACCTCAGCCAAATCAAACTTTTGAAAAAGAAGACGTTCCAGCGCAAGAATCTGATGTGGCACAAGATTCCGATGCGGCACAAGATTCCGATGTGGCACAAGATTCCGATGTGGCACAAGATTCCGATGCAACACAAGATTCTGATGCGGCACAAGATTCCGATGTGGCACAAGATTCCGATGCAGCACAAGATTCTGATAATGTACAAAAAGAATATGAACTTGACGAGAATACTGCCGAACAGGAATCCAATCTTGAGCGACAATTTCTAGAATATATTCGCCGACATTAATTCAAAGATTTCCACTAAACGCATACAAAAAAAGGCAACACATACACGACGCATGTGTTGTCTTTTTTTCGTTCAATATTTCTATTTTTTCTCTTTGTTACTTTCATATTCTTTCAATGCTTTTAATGCCTGACCACCCATGAGATACAGAATTCCAGTGTTAAATATGGTCATAAGACCAATTCCTACATCCCCCAGATCCCAAACAAATGTATAAGCTGCAATTCCGCCAATGAACAACATTACAAGTGCAAGTACTTTATAAGCAGTCTGCCAGAACCATTTATCACCAAAGAGATAAGATACATTACTTCTTGCGTAAAAGAGTATTCCTAAAAATGTCGAGAAACTGAATAAAAATAATGTAAGTGCTATAAAGATTACACCAAATTCTCCAAGATGATATTTCATTGCTGACTGTAGTAAATCCATTCCAGACTTTCCGGCAACTACATTTTCCGGTGCCAACAGCATGATCATTGCAGTACAGCTACAGATCACAATGGTGTCAATAAATACTCCCAGCGCCTGTGTAAGTCCTGCTTTTACCGGAAAATCACATTCTGCTGCCGCTGCCGCACATGGTGCTGATCCAGAACCCGCCTCATTTGAAAACAGACCTCTCTTTACGCCGTTCATAAGAACTGCTCCGAATCCTCCAGATACAACCTGTCTGATTCCAAATGCCTCCTCAAAGATCCGACCAAATACGCTTGGAATACTTTTCATATTTATGAGAATAATAAAAATCGTAATGAAGAAATAACATACAGCCATAATCGGCACGATCAGGTCCAGAACTTTTACCGTCGCATTTTTACGAAGGACAATCACTGCCGCAACTGCAACAAGGACAATCGTTGTATAAAGCGGTGGAATATGAAATGCATTTTCAAAAGAAGATGTAACTGAATTACTGATTACCTGGCTGATTCCACACCAGCAGATCAGACCGGAAATTGCAAACAGAACAGCAATCAAGGTATGATTTTTCTTTTTTCCTGTCTTTTCTTCCATATAATGATGAATATAGTAAGCCGGACCTCCACGGTATCCTCCGTAAAGTGGATCTTTTTCTTTGTGAATCTGTGCCAGCGTTGCCTCTACAAATGCTGTTGAGGAGCCAATCAGGGCTGTTACCCACATCCAAAAGACTGCTCCTGCACCTCCTGCGGAAATTGCAGCTACAACCCCGACAAGATTTCCCATGCCGACTCTCGTCGCTGTTGATACGATCAACGTCTGAAACGTGGACAGACTGTCTTTATTCTCCTTCTTTGACATCAGTGCCCGAGTCATATCCGGGAACAAACGCAAAGGTAATACTTTTGTCCGCACTGTAAAATAAATCCCTGTCGGAATCAATAATATAATCAGCAATGAGATTCCCACACTATCTCCACCCGGCAATGGAACATGTATCAAATCTCCCCAAAATAATGCATAAATTCTTTCAATTAACGATACAACCATTTCAGAAATATCCTTTCTGAGCTCTTTGTCACTTTAACGCTCTGCACTATCATACTATATCTCAATATATTGTGCAAATACTTTTCATGAAAAAACAATTTCCTGCAATACTCTTCCGACCGCCTGTGAAAAATCACTGATATTTCGAATCTTTATCAGATTTTGCCCAAAAATCTTTCCTGCTACTTCTCCAGAGCGCGCACTTCCCATAAAAATTCCGATCACCTGAATTCCTTTTTGTTTCAGATTCTGCACTTCTTTCGCAGTATCTTGAATCGCAAGCAGATCTGTATATTCTTTATTTTTATAAAAAGCACCTTCTCCACTATCCTGATCATCCTGTGGGCTTGCATCTGTCAGTACGAGTAAAATTCTTTTTCTTTTTTCGCCGTTCTCCATCAAGTGTCCTGCTGCCCGAAGTGCAAGTCCATCGCGATTATTTCCCGCCGCAACATACCGGAACAATTCATCCTCTCTCTCTTCTTTGCAATTAGGGAAAATGTGCAATATCGTATAGCCGCGGATACTGCAATAAGAATAAATCTGTACCGGAATCTTACATTGTTTCAGACTTTTGGATAAAATATACGCCTGAGCCGCAATCTGCTCCTGCATCTGCTTTCTCGAAGAAGAGGCATCTATGAGAATATCAACAGAAAATCCAGGAATTTCTACCTCTTCTTTTCTCTCAAATACTCTTGGATCGTCCAGATAGACTGCTTTCCACACTTCCCGTGAATTTAGTTTTCCGTGAGCTGCTTTCTCCGGAAATCTCTCTTCTTGTTCCTCAAGACAAATCTTTAGCTTTTCTGTAAGTCTTCGAATGGCATTCTGATAAATCGCATAATTCTGTTCATAATGTTTTTTATTCTTCTCATATTGTCTGGCAGACTCTGCCTGAAATTCTCTAATTTCCTTTTTTTCTCTTTTTCCTTTTATCTTGGATAATTCATTTTCACCGGTATATATCTTATTTCTGTTTTTTTCTGTCTCCGACTCTTTCAGGCCATCCTCCCCTGCTCTTGAATTCCCTTTTGTAAATAAAAGATGACAATTTTTATGATTTCCCACACACAATTTTTGTTCTATTTTTTCCTGGTATTCTTGCGAATAGATACTCTTTCCAAAACATGCCTCTACATATCTTTTTGTTTCTTCCGGATTTCTCTGTAGCGACAACTGGAATATATAGTGTCTGCCTCGCTCCATTATTCCCGATTTTCCATCAAAAAATGTATTTTGGTCATCATAATTTCTGGCACGTACATAAGTAGCACTTACTTTTCCAAAAGACTGAAATGCTCCGGATACCTTCTGCAGAAAATAATTTCCTTTCTTCTTTTCAGTCGGACGATACGCAAAATATTTCCACAGATTTTCTCTTGTCTGTTTCAGAATTTGATCCGTTGACATATCTTCTGAAAAAGAAAACGCATGTAAAATCTGCTCATCTTCCTCTTTTAACCCTGATGACTGTCCCAAAATTTCTCTGCAATGTCCGTTTCGTATCTGATCAATTCTGGAATACTCTTTATATTTCCGATAACGCCTCAGGCTTTCCCTTGCATACTCCTTCCTTATATCCCTAAGTGCCGATCTTATCTTCTCTTCTTTTGGATACAATGCATTTTCCAGGCCAATCCAGAGAAGCCCTTCATATAACTCCTGGTTTTTTCCTCCTAACTGATTAAAAAATGCGTCTATTTTTTCCTGATCGTACCATTTATATGCCAGTCCGATAATCAGGTTCAAATACATATCTGCTGTTCCATCCGGGGAAAATGCAAGAAACATTGGTTCAAATTCATACTTTTCTGCTGCAGTCCATATAAAATTACGTGCTCTTTTCGCTTCTATTAATTCCTGCTCTTCCATTCCTGTCACCTTGTAAATATTTGCATATTTTATTATTTTTTGCGAAAAACATCCTTTCTTTGGATCTTCCTTGAAATCCTTGCCTGAATCGTATCCCGGATCAATGTCTGCTCATATGGATCAAACGATTTGTTCGCAATTCCCATATCTAGCGCTGTATGAATATCAAGTCCTTTTTCCATCAGATCGATTGCTCCCAAAAGGCCTCGAAGATCCAGTGCCTTAGAAGAAATCTCAGCATTTTCACATTTTTTCTGTAAATCTAAAAATAATGCTGCTAACTCTTCTGCCGCATCTTCCCGGATTGCCGGAGAGTTCTTTCTTATCAGTTTTATCAGGCTTTCTTTGGCAATCATCGGCATCTGAATGACGGCAAAACGTGACACCAATGCTTCATTCAGTTCTTTTGTGCCGGAATATCCATAATTCATGGTTGCAATAAACCGCGTTGCAGGGTGAAGTTCTATTCTTTCATACCCCGGAACGTCAATGGTCCTACGAAAATCCAATGTTGCATGCAACACTGCCATAGCTTCACTTTTTGCCATGTTAATTTCATCCAATACCGTAAAACCACCTGTTTTTGCCGCTGTATATACCGGACCAGGCCGGAAAGTCACTTCACCGCCGCGAAATGTATCCATCCCTATGAGGGAAGCAGCATCCATATTCACATGAAAAGACACATCCCATCGCGGCCGCATAAAAACTCCGGCCAGATTCTCAGCGAACAGATTCTTTCCTGTCGCCTTATGTCCGACAAGCAGAAGATTCTGCCCGCATAGAATAGCTGTAATTGCCTGCTCCCACACATCTTTCCCATAATAAAACTGCTCCAGCTTTGGAATTCTTGCCTCATAAGATTTTTCTGCCGGATAACTTTCACGAAATTTTTTTATCTCATCAATCAAATCATCTCTGATTCCAAGTTCCCGTAATTTCTCTAACAAATGCTGTCGCTTCCCTTCTGTTCAAAACTTACCATCTATACTTCTTTTAAAGATGAAATAGATTTTTTGTTTTATCTTGTAATGTTATTATACTCGTGAAAGACCGTTTTTTCGATTTATTTTTCACATAAAGGCATATTTTTTCTTTTGTTATTATATTGTCATCCAAAAGCAATTAGTCTGGAATACTCTCTGCAAGACAGAGCCGCCCATATCCCACCATTTCATTTGGATATTTTTCAATCCCCGGAAATGGTTCCGCCCCTCTTCTCAGATAAGCCTTGACCTTCTCCCCATATAAATAAATATCATTTCCTCTTACAATTCCCCACTCCATTAAAAGTGCCGCACTCCCCGTCACAAATGGTGTGGAAAAAGACGTTCCGCTGAATTGCATCACGCTTCCTCCGACAGATATCGTGCTCACATTTACTCCCGGCGCCACAAGATCTGGTTTGACTGCACTTGCACTTTCTCCGGTCAGTGGTCCACGCCCGGAAAAATCTGCATAGGAAAATGTCAGGCTGTCATATGCTCCTACTGTGATTGCCCGCATCGCAGTTGCCGGATTTGTAAGTGTCGTGCTGCTTACTGGTCTGAGAAATCCGGTTCCCGGATTCAATGTTCCTTCTCCTGGGATCCACATTTCATAATGTCCATCCACAATTTTTCTCGGTGTCAGAACCATTTTCCACACTCCGCTGTTTATATAGCTCCCGCGTGGGAGGAAATCTAGATAGATCTCCTGGTTTGTGCTAAATGGACTTGGCTCCCCGTAATATAAAAGTATTTCTGTTGCATCGACAGTAAATCGCTGTGTTCCAAGCTGCTCCTTGACTGGTCCGATACGTGTACCTGTAGGCGATACAATTGAAATATCTATCTGATCTACATATCTTTTCCAAATCTGAACATTTAACGATGGCTGTTTTTCCTGCACTGCCAGCTCAATCTCCTGTTCTCTATTTGCTCTGACATTTTCTGATACTCTCCCAGATGTATGCCCTGCGGTTGCCCCTTCATTTCCTGTTCCGATACAAATGCAGCTCTTCCAGATATTAGAAATGTCATCAATAAATCTCTCTAAAAGCGAAGTTCCATCTCGCGCCCCATATGTATTACCGAAACTTATATTAACTGCCACCGGCATTCGCAGCTCCTGTGCTTTGCGTATAACATAATCAATTCCCTGCATAAGCTCCGTCGTCCTTGGGAATCCCCCAGACATAGGATTTCCAAGTTTTACTACAATGAATTCGCTTTGAGGGGCAACTCCTGCATAAACACCGCCGCTTCCTCTTCCATTTCCAGCCGCAATAGCGGCTACCGCCGTTCCGTGTCCTGAAATATCACGCGTACGGATAGTTATCGCTCCCTGTGTCACTATATTTTTCGGTGTCATTACATGATAAAAATCTGGAAAAGCAGCATCTATCTCTTCCTTTGTATACTCTACTCCCATTCCATATTCTTTCGGCACATGCTCCCCCTCCACCGCCTTTAATGACTGATCCCACAGATAACGGATTCTTGTTGTCCCGTCTTCATTCCGAAAATCAGGTAGTGTGTAATCAACCCCGGAATCTATGACTGCCACAAGTACTCCATGTCCCGTAAGCGAAAAACGGGCGTCCTGTACCTCATTGATACAAGACACCCGTTTCCCATTTCGTACCTGGAAAAATAATCGTTTTGGTTTTTCCACATATTCTACTTCTACAATCTGCACCAGATCCGGTATCTGTGACTGACGTATATGAATAATAGCATATTCGTTTAACAGCTCTGTGACTCTCTCAGAAATCTGTCGGACTGTCTCCAAATTACCGGAATATTTGATAATCAACTCCCACACCTGGTCCACAGGATTATATCCTACATTCAATTCCTGAGATCGTTCACGTTCACTTTCCGTGGCATTCAATGCCTGATTCAAGAGATTTTCTAATTTCTGACTCTGCATTTCTACTCCCTTAAATGAGCTCAGGCATCAAATATGGTGCCAGTTCTACCGGAATAAAATAACCTCGCTCATAATGACAACTTGGACATACAGGCGGTGCCATTTTCCCTTTTTGGATATGTCCGCAATTCATACACATCCATTCTCCTCCATCTGGATTTTCAAAATACTGATTTTTTCCAAGCAGTTCTGCAAGCAACGCAAAACGACGTCCATGCACAGCTTCTACCTTTGCGATCATGTCAAATGCTCCTGATGCCTGATCAAAGCCTTCCTCTTTTGCAATTTTAGCAAATTCCGGATAAACGTCTTCAAATTCCTGCATTTCATTATGCACCGCACTTTTCAGAAGATCTGTCACATTTTCTGCAAGATTGACTGGATATCCGCCACAAATTTCAATCGTCTGCTCTGTCTGACCTCTCAATAATTCATAAAACACTTCCGCGTGTGCCCGCTCCTGATTTGCAGTAAATAAAAAAATCTGGCTAATGGAATACAGATTATCACGACTCGCCTGCTTTGCCGCAATTGTATAACGATTCCTTGCCTGACTCTCTCCTGCAAATGCCCGCATTAAATTTTCTCTTGTCTTACTTTTACTAAAATCAACAGCCATGGTACATACTCCTTTCTTACTTCTATAAGTAGTATGCTCCATGGCTGTACAATTATTCCTTCTTATTCTCTTTACAGTTCACTATATAAATTCCGGCACACACCAAAATCAATGCTGCCAGACTCCCAACATTAAATGCCTGTTTCACCTCTCCAAGTATCAGTGCTGATAAAATCACGCCACAAAGCGGGTTCACAAATCCAAAGATAGCAACTTTGGAAACATCGTTCCAGGCAAGCAGTACGGACCAGAGCGTATATGCCACTGCCGAAACCATTGCCAGATAAAATATAATTACCACACCCCCTGTAGTAGCATTTTCCAGATGACCACCCATTCCTGATCCAATCAGCATCAGAACGATTCCACCCATCGTAAACTGCGTTCCGCTCAATACAACCGGAGATACTTTTCTGGAAAAAAGGTTGATCAACACTGTAGAAATTCCATAGGATAGCTGCGCGATCAGAACAAACCCCTCTCCGATCAGCTTAAATCCCATATCCAGAGAGTTCCCCAGCAAATTAATTACCACAACTCCGGCAAATCCCAGAACACATCCTGCAATTTTTCTTCTTGTCATCCGTTCATTTCGAAAAACAAGGCAAGACAACAAAATTGCAATAAAGTTTCCAAGTCCGGTAATGATTCCTCCTTTTACTCCTGATGTATTGGCAACACCTATGTAAAAGAAGAAATACTGTCCTACCGTCTGAGCTAGGCATACCGGAACTGCATATTTTAAAATCTCTTTGTCAGGAATCATCACTTTCTTTTCTCTAATAGATGCAAAAATCAATACCAAAATTCCTGCCAGCGTGAATCGCACTCCTGCAAAGACAATCTGACTTGCAATATCAGAAGAATCTACATGCAGGAAACGATAGCCTGTCTTGATTACCGGAATCGCACTCCCCCACAAAATACAGCATACACACGCAAGAAGTGCTACAATACCTGTTTTTGTTAATATGTTTTGTTTTTGTGTCATTCTCATACTTTTTCCTAATTAAATCCTATAATTCTTCTTGCCACACTGTACGCAAGAGAGGATATCTTTCGTCCGGATCTTCCCGGAATGTTCATGGTCTGTCCAAGTATTCCGTAGCGAATCTTCATAAATGTCTTGAAATCCTTCTGTTTCAAATATATCCACAGTTCTTTTTTCTTCTCCAGGTTCTCTGCTTTCTTAGACCGGATACACAAAATGGAAGAAACAGTCATCATGATTGCGAGATAATTAAGCATATAATTTCTCAGTTTCTTACATTTTACATTTTTTAATTGGTACATATCAATCATTGTCTTTGTAACAAAAATCTGCTGATCCAGTCTGGATATCATAACTTTCTCATTGACAGACTGATCTTCTCTTCCAATATAATAACGATAAAAATCCACATCCAGATAATACACTTTTCGCACAAATGGCAACGGATAATACACATAAATATTATCTACATAAAATGTATGTTTTGGAAGTTCTAACTGGCTGAGCTTAAGCATCGCTGTCCGATAAATAACAGAATGCATCAGAATGTACTGATCCAGATGGAACCGTCCGATTTCTTCCCATTTGAAAATCTTATCCTGAGGAAGAACATTACGGTAGTGAATACATTTCTTATGGGTTGCTCCTACTTTCTCATAAACATAATTGGAAATGAGCATGTCCACCTCTTCATCTTCAGATTCCAGCTTCTTAAGAAATTCCAGAATCTTCCGAAGAGCCTCGGCATCTACCCAGTCATCACTGTCCACAACTTTAAAATACTTTCCGGTGGCATGTGTAAGTCCTGAATTCACAGCATCGCCGTGGCCTCCATTCTCCTTATCCACCGCCTTGATGATCGTCGGATATTTTTCCTCATACTCATGTGCAATCTTAGAAGTATCATCGGAAGATCCGTCATTTACAATTATAATCTCTACATCTTCCCCGCCCACAAGAATACTCTCAATGGCGTGAGACATATATTCCTGTGAATTGTAACTTGGTATTGCAAAAGATATATATTTCATGCATCTTTCTCCTTATATCACATCTTTTTGAATTTATAGTTTCTTTCTTATTATGTCACTACTTACCCAAAGCAGAGCCTTAGGAATCTTTTTAAGTATATAGCATCTGTGCACTTTTTCCAACCAAAATTTTTGTGTCTTTTTTGCAATCTCCTTGTAAAAAATGCTATGATTCGATATAGTAGAGATAAAATTGATAATTTTTCAACAAAAGGAAGGTACACATATGAAAAAGAATCTGATTGTCGGACAATCCGGCGGCCCGACTGCGGTCATTAACGGAAGTCTGTATGGCGTAGTCACTGAAGCCATGAGACACACTGAGGAAATCGACGAAATATACGGTATGATTAATGGAATTGAAGGATTTTTAAACGGACATATGATGGATATGCGTTCGCTCATTGAAACGAACGAACTCTCCTTGCTCCGTACAACCCCCGGCTCTTACCTCGGGTCATGTCGTTACAAGCTTCCCGAAGATTTAAATGATCCTGTTTATCCATTGTTATTCAACAAGTTTGCATCGCATGGTATCGGTTATTTCTTCTACATTGGGGGAAATGATTCCATGGATACTGTAAGTAAATTATCCCGATATGCCAAAAAGATCAACAGCGATATTCGCTTTATCGGTGTTCCGAAAACCATTGATAATGACCTGGTCCACACAGATCACACTCCGGGATTTGGAAGTGCTGCAAAATATGTTGCTTCCATGGTCCGCGAAGTTGCTATTGATGCAAGTGTTTATGACAACAAAAAATCTGTCACTATTGTAGAAATTATGGGGCGTCACGCCGGCTGGCTCACTGCCGCCAGTGCCCTTGCCCGCAAATATGATGGTGATAACCCACGCCTTATTTATCTGCCGGAAACTGCATTTGACCAGGAAGCATTTCTTAAAAAAGTACAGAAAATGCTGGAAACAACCCCAAACTTAGTTGTATGCATCTCTGAAGGAATTCATGATAAAAATGGAACCTTTGTCTGCGAACTGGTCGGTGATATTGGAACTGATACCTTTGGTCATAAGATGTTGACCGGCTCTGGAAAATATCTGGAAAATCTGGTCAAAGAGCAAATCGGCGTAAAAGTCCGCTCCATTGAGTTAAATGTATGCCAGCGCTGCTCCAGCGAATACCTGTCAGCTACGGATTTAAATGAATCTGAAAATGCCGGAATCGTTGGTGTTCAGGCTGCATTAAAAGGAGAGACAGGCAAGATGATCACATTTATCCGAAACTGTGATCTTCCTTACGAGCTCTCCTACGAAACTGCCGATGTAAATGAAATCTGTAACATGGAAAAAGCGGTACCTGCACACTGGATCACCGAAGACGGCTGCGATGTCACAGAAGCATTTATACAGTATGCAAGACCACTGATCCAAGGAAAAGTGGTGGTACCGGAAGAAAACGGCTTACCGCTTTTTGCTTACCGGAAATAGTTTGCCTACTATAAGGCACAGAATAATCGTGATCACCATATCAGGCAGTGTATTTCCTACCGGCATATCGATATTCATCAGAATTCGATACGCAATAAATCCTATCACCCAGATAATCATATTCGGTACATGCACTGCCTGATTACTCTTATCCAGTTTCAGCAGGAAGAAGTCTGCAATCTGGATTGCGATCATCGGTGCAAATACGGAACCGATGAGATACAGGAAATCTGTAATATTATCCATCGGGTATACAATTGCTGCAATCGTTCCAAGCACAGTTACCACGATTGCCACATGTTTTCCATTCCATTTGTTCACAACGGTTTCACTGGAAATTCCTGCGGAATATGCATCCAGAAATGTTGTTGTAACTGTTGAAAATACGATGATCAGAAGTCCGACGATTCCAAGACCTGCTTTTAGCATGATCTGTGCAATATCATACTCTCCGGTAATAATTGCTGCTCCCATTCCGATCACATACATCCAACAGCTTACAATACCATAAGTAATTGCGCTGACTGCTGTTGCTTTTACCGGCTCTTTTGCTTCTCTTGTATAATCACTGATCAGCGGAAGCCAGGATAATGGCATGGCAACGGCAAGTTCAACTGCTGCGCCAAATGTCATGCTGTCATCCGATGGTACACCTGCTCCGTTTCCTGTGAAGATAACTTTACAAAGAATCAGTGTCAGGATAAATAATGCTGCCATAGCAACCGTGTTGATTTTTCCAAGATTTGTAATTCCAATAACAATCCAAAGAATGATCAGCGCTCCGATGACCAGGCACCAAATCCAGCGTCCAGTATTCATGACACCATCTGCTGCCAGTGCTCCATCATAAATCATAATCGCCGTCCATCCCACAAGCTGCAGCACATTTAACACTGCAAACAGAATACTTCCCTTCTGTCCAAAACTCATTTTTACAGTTTCCATTGCACTTTTTCTGACTTTACCACCTATTACACCTGCCAGGAATAACATAAGGCAGCCGATGATATGTCCTACGATAATTGCGAGAAGTCCTTTCCCCATTCCAAGTGGTGCCAGATAAGTTCCGGTCAGAATCTCCGCGATGGAAACGCCTGCTCCAAACCAGATCAGTCCATTTTCAAATAAACCTGTTCTTTTTTCTTCCATGATGTCTGTCCCTCTTTATGCTTCTTTCTTATATTCTCCCGTAATTGCAAATCCGTGATCCATAGGTCCGCTTCCTTTTCCGAGATCCAGCATCGCAGCCAGCGCTCCGGAAATGTAATCTTTTGCACGCTCTACGGATGTGTCCATATCAAATCCTTTTGCAAGGTTCGATGCAATGGCACTGGAAAGTGTGCAGCCGGTTCCATGTGTATTCGGATTATCAATACGTTTTCCGTTGAACCAACGATAATCACCATCACGATAAAGCAGGTCATTTGCATCATTCAACTTATGTCCGCCCTTGCAGAGAACTGCGCAGTGGTATGTATCACTGATTTTCTTTGCAGCCTCGATCATATCATCTGCTGAGTGAATCTCCATTTCCGCCAGAACTTCTGCTTCTGGAATATTCGGTGTCAGAACACTGGCAATTGGAAGAAGACGTTTCTTTAAAGTTCCGATTGCCTCTTCACTGATCAGCTTCGCTCCACTTGTTGCTACCATAACTGGGTCAACGACGATATTTTTTGCTTGATACTCTTTCAGTTTATCTGCAATTTTCTCAATCAGCGCACTGGAAGATACCATTCCGATCTTCACTGCGTCCGGATAAATATCTGTAAAAATGTTGTCTAATTCCTCACCTAGAAATTCTGGTGTCACTTCCATAATCCCTGTCACACCTGTTGTATTCTGTGCGGTTAACGCTGTGATTGCACTCATCGCATAAACGCCATTTGCAATCATTGTCTTAATGTCTGCCTGAATCCCTGCTCCACCGCTGGAATCACTTCCGGCAATTGTTACTGCTGTTCTCATTGTTTTGCCTTTCCTTTTCTTATCTATTCAAAAAACACATCCGCCTTCAAAAAGCTTTCCATATAAATGTCTGCTTCTTCGCGGATCATTTCCTGATCTTCTTTACTTTCTTCGTCATACACGCCAATCGTATGATATCCTGCCAGTTTTGCTGTCCGGATTGCATACAATGCATCTTCAAAAACATACAGTTCTTCCGGATTCCTGTCCAGATATCCTGCTACCATATGATAGACTGCCGGGCTCTGCTTTCCGGCTCCTGCCTGCGCGCATGTAAAAATATGTTCAAAATACTGACGTATTCCAAGACGGATAAATGCATGTTCCAGATGATCTTCATCACTGGCTGTTGCTGCCACGACCGGAATCTTTCTATCTGACATTTTTTGTAGAAATTCTTTTACTCCGGCTTTTAACGGCGCCTCGTAATAATAGAAGTCTCTCACTACATCTTTGATTCCCTGACTGATTTCTTCTACAGATTGTTCAAGCCCATAGCGTGTCCGCATATATAATGCAGCCTCCGGGATAGACATATAATAAATCTTCTCGGCAAGTCCAGGCTCTGCTTCAATCTGCTGACTCGCAAGGTATCTCACTCCTGCGTCCTGCCAGATGGACATAGAATCCAGAACTGTCCCGTCTATGTCTAAGATAACACCACCCATATTCTGTACAGGAACTTTTCCACAACATTTCTGCTCTGATGCATTTTTCTCCACGTCAGATTTATTTTCTAACATGCTTTCACCATCTTCTCAGTGGCTGCTTTCAGCTCTTCTGTCGCTTTCTTAATATCCGGTTTTGCGAAAATAGCGCTGATAACTGCGATTCCACAAAGTCCACAGCCTGACAACTCCTGCACATTATCTTTTGTGATGCCGCCAATTGCGATAACTGGAATATCTACAGCCTCACAAATTGCTTTTACCATCTCATGGTCAACTTCTACTGCGTCATCTTTGGAACTGGTCGGAAATACGGCTCCGACTCCAAGATAGTCTGCTCCGCGCTCCTGAGCTAGAAGTGCCTGCTCCACTGTCTGTGCTGAAACTCCGACAATCTTATCTTCACCAAGCTTTGCCCGGACATCTCCTGCTTCCATATCACTTTGTCCTACATGAACTCCGTCCGCGCCAACTTCCAGTGCAAGCTCCACATCATCATCCAGCACAAACGGTACCTGGTACTTTGCACACAAATCTTTGATTTCCTTTGCCTCCTGAAGAAAAGCATCATGATCGAGATGTTTCTCACGAAGCTGTACAAATGTAGCTCCACCTTCCAGTGCCTTCTCAACCTGACTGTAAAGTGTCTCTCCATTCAGCCAACTTCTGTCTGTCACTGCATATAGCAGTAAATCTTTTTTATCGCACTTCATATTTTGCTCCTTCGTCTAACTGCTCTTTTGTCATGTTATAAATAGCATCAATAATTCTATTTCTATAGGTAGAATTACCGTCACCTTTCTGCATGTAGCTCCATCCAATCTCACCGGCAAGTCCCATCGTACAAACTGCCGCTGCTGCCGCCTCAAGCTTCTGCTCAGGATTTGCAACAAGATATGCTGTCATCAGTCCGGATAACTGGCAGCCTGTTCCTGTAATTCTTCCCATTTCCGGACGTCCATTACGGATCACGTAACATTTTCTGCCGTCGCTGACAAGATCAATTGCTCCTGTAATTGCAACTATACTTCCGGATTTTTCAGAAAATGCTTTTGCAAATGCAACTGCTTCGTCCAGATTATCTTCTGTCACTGCGTCAGCTACATCAGCGTCAACACCCTTTGTAGTACCGCTTCCTGCAGCTAATGTCTTGATTTCGGAAATATTTCCACGAATTACATCAAACTTTATTTCCTGCATCAAGTTGACAGCTGTATTCGTTCTAAGAGAACTTGCTCCTGCACCAACCGGATCAAGCAGAACCATGTGATTTAATTCATTTGCCTTATGACCTGCCGCCAACATTCCTTCAATCGTTCTTACATTCAGCGTTCCAATATTGATGTTCAGACCTCCGCAAATTGCAGTGATATCCTGCACGTCCTGCGGCTCGTCTGACATGATCGGGCTTGCACCACACGCAAGAATCACATTTGCTACATCATTGACCGTAACATAATTCGTAATATTATGGACAAGCGGTCCTTTTTCTCTAACGTTCTGTAAACATGTACCTAGCATAATTCTCTCTCCTTTTTGTGTTGTGAACATTCGCTGATTTTTATATTGCTAACATAAATAGCAGATATACCTAATAAAAGATATACCTGCTAACATTTACGCATCTCTTTCCCTACGTTGGCATTATCCAAATCAGGTTGCAGGTCAAGGCATTCATCCCACTCTCAGCCTGCTTGATACGCAAGCCCCCTGTTGTTCGTTATTCGTTTCATATATATTATACATAATAGACAAAATTTTACAAGTTTATTAATTATAATACACTTTCTTCTTATAGTATATGCATATTTCCTTTGCAATATTCTCAAAAATATTTTTTCACTTTTACTAATATTTTCTTAACGTATCATGACTGTCATCGGTAGTCTTATCAATCCTCTTTACTACCACATAATATCCGTCATCTCCTGCCGGTATTTTCACGCGGTCACCAACTTTATGTCCAAGTACTGCTTTTCCAAGCGGTGACTCGATGCTGATCAGTCCTGCCAGGGAATTTCCTCGGACACTTGTCACAATCCGGTATGTCTCCACTTCTTCATCATCTTCAAAATAAAGATCCACGGTATTATTAATTCCTATCTCGTCTTCTTTTGAATCATCAGACACAATGTTGGCAGTTTTTAACATTCTCTCTAGATAACGGATACGGCTTTCGTTGCGGTTCTTATCCTGCTTCGCTGCTTTATACTCAAAGTTCTCACTCAAGTCTCCCTGTGCTCTTGCCTCTTTTACTGCTTCCAACTCTTTTTTACGGACAACAATCTTTCGGTACTCAATTTCTTCCTTTATTTTCTTTACATCACTTTCTGTCAGTTGTTCTCCCATATGATACAGTCCCTTCTATATTAATTGATAATGTTTCATTGCTTTTTCAATTCCGTCATTCATCACACTGTCCGTCACATATTCTGTATATGGATCCAATGCAGAATCATGCTCTTTCATCGCTACTGTATGTGTGGCGTATTCGAACATCGCCAGATCATTGCTGCTATCTCCAAATACATATATCTGATCCATGTCATAGCCAAGATATTTCCTCATATACTCAATCCCGGTCGCTTTTGTATATTGCTTTTGAATACACTCATAACTTCCATGTCTCCGATCGATGACTGCCAGATTGTCACGGACTTCCTCTATGAATTTTACTACATCACTTGTCTGATCAGAGAGTAAGAACATTTTATCATAAATGAATCCACCATCCTCTATATATTTCTTACAGCCTAATCCCCAGGCTTTTCCCATGCGCTGTCTGATATCTTCGATTTCCGGAAAACGGGAACTATTTTGGGGAAAATATAGATCGGCACTGGCTTCCAGAACTCCTTCCATACGACACTCCTGAATCACCTGTATGTAACGTCTGCATTGCTCCTTGGTCAGTGTACTGTGCATCAGCACATTTCCCTGATAAATGATTTCCGTTCCACAACCGCACACATATCCATCTACTGGAATATGCTTCATGGAATCCAATGTATTACAAGATGTACGACCTGTATTGATAAACACAAGATGTCCGTTTTCTCTCGCCTGCTTCAATGCACGAAGTGTACTTTCCGGCACTATCTTCGTCTGTTCGTCAATCAATGTACCATCTACATCAAAAAATAATGCTGCTTTTTTCATCTGTCAAAACTCCCTTATCTCGCAATTCCAAAATACTGATCCACGCCATTGGCAATCCCGGTTACAATCTGCCACTGATATTCGTCTGTCGCCATCTTCTGATCTTCCGTCGGATTACTCATATATCCCATCTCCACAATGGTCGTCGGAACCTGTGCCCAGTTGATTCCACTCATGGTATCTGTCTCCCAGACACGCTCTCTTTTTGCTCCGGTCGCTGCTACCATCTGATCTAAAATATCTGTAGAAAGTGCCTGACTTTGGGAATATATATTTCCATTATATGGATTGGAAGCAGTCTGACAGATCGTCATCATGCCGTTGGCACTGCTGCTATCCGAACCATTGGCATGGATGCGGATAAATGCATCGGCATTGGCATTGTTTGCAATCTGTGCACGCTCTGCATTCGATACATTTACATCGTTCGTCTCTCGTATCATCAAAACATCATACCCACGGTTCATCAATTCTTCTTTCAGCTTCATAGAAACAGCCAATGTCAGTTCATATTCCTGAAGCCCTGATGTCTTACCACTTGTCCCGGAAGCCACCTTTGCTTTCATTTCAGAAGAACCTGGGCCGACCGGTTCTTTCTCGCTATTCCCCTTTGCCTGATGTCCTGCATCAATCGCAATCAAATGTCCATTTTTCTGCGGCTGTTGTTCATTCACCTCTTCTGCCTGTGATTGTCCGTCTGGCTGTGAAGCCTGTTCCTGCATATCTGTCTGTTCCTCTTGTATATCGTCTTCTTTTTTATCTTCTATATTTAATACCAGTTTGTCTGGATCTTTTTCCTTTGTCTTCGTTTCTTTTTCTGTTGTCCCACAGCTTGTAAGTACCATAAGCACTACAAGTCCCAGTAACAATACTCTTTTTTTCATATTCCACCTCCGTAAGTACTATTCTACCATAACTTTATTATTTCTTAAGTGGTTTTTTATAAATTTTCGATTTGTTTAAGAGTTTCAACATACTTTCGTCACATTTTTCTCTTATACTAAATGACAGATAGTTGAGAAAGACATCAGCTATCACCCCTCATAGAAGTGCGAAAAGCACTTACTCTCATTCCTTTATATAACTATAACAGCACACGAAGCCTCGCCGGGAACGCACCCGCGGGGCTTCGCTGTGTCTAGAACACTCCTTTCATATCTACTCTTTTCAAATTTTCGTAAACCATGTACAATAAGAATAATGGTATTATCATTCATTGAGAGATTTACCAATTCAAGAATGTTAAAGGAGTGTCTATTATGTCTGGGGAACGTAAAAACACTATAACAAAATCTGCAACTGCTAATACTACAACGAAAAAAGGGCTGTCACAGGGACAGGCCGATATTCTGATTGCCATCGTAGCCATGACCTGGGGCTGTTCATATCTTCTGATGAAAATCGGGCTGACAGGAATGCCGCCATTCTCTATTATCGCACTGCGTTTTTGCATTGCATTTATTACCGTTGCACTGGTTTTCTTGCCGAAAATGAAGCTGATGAACCTGCGCACTCTTGGATACGGAAGTATTCTCGGGCTGCTTCTGTTTGGTGTGTTTGCTTTTCTTGTTCCGGGAATGAAATACACGACCGCTTCCAATGCTGGATTCCTGGTTGGTATTGTGTCTGTATTCGTACCGGTAGTACACAGCTTTTTAAAACACAAACTGCCATCCAAACGTACAACTCTTGGAGTCCTTTTGGCTTTACTTGGAATCTGCCTGCTTACATTTCTCTCCACCTTTACAATTAATCTTGGAGATATTTTATGTATCCTCAGTGCATTTTCCTACACCATCCAGATTATTCTGATGGATCATTTTACAAAAGAAACTGACAGCTTTCTTCTTGGAATCTGGCAACTTGGATTTACCGGTCTGTATGGTGTGATCTTTACATTTTTATTTGAGACTCCCTCACTTCCAGGCAGTGGCGCGCAGTGGGGTGCAATTCTTGGTCTGGCGATAATCTGCAGTGCTTTTGGATTTATCGTTCAGCCAGTTGCTCAAGAATACACATCTCCGGAACATACCAGCATGCTTTTCGCACTGGAACCAGTATTTTCTATGATTTTTGCCTATATTTTTCTCCATGAAAAATTATCTCTGCAAGGAGCAATTGGGGCATTTCTGATTATGGTCGGTGTCGTGATTGCTGCAAGCACCCATGAAGAGTGATTACTCCCTCTTTTCCCGGAAATTTGTTTTATTTTCCTATTCAAGAATGCCTCGGCATTCGGTTTAATGCGCAAAAAATGAGATTACAATTAATCTCCAACATTGCACTTCTTGATTATTTATAGTATAATTCTAAGTATACTTATTATTGTACTTAAAAGAAAAAATTTGATCATGGAGGTCATTATGAATAAAAATCAAAAAGACGGCAATTTTGAAGAAAACCTTGGCTCCCGCGTGAAGAAATTACGCCAGGAGATGAATCTGACACAGGCAGAGGTCGCAGATGCCCTGCACGTAACACCAGGATATATCAGCAACGTAGAGAACAATCGTACAGCAATGTCTCTTCGTATCCTGATCTACTATGCAAAGCTTATGAATACAACACTGGATTCTCTTGTTGGTTCTCTGGAGCCTGCTTATAAAGAGAACGCTCTGGACAATGAAGTTATGCATCTTGTAGCTCAGATGAATGATCTGGAAAAACAGAAATTGATCAATACATTAAGAATCTGGATTTAATTTATACTTATTGATTTTATAAGATGCCAGAAATCTGTGTTTTTACCACGCAGATTAACCTGGCATCTTTTTATTGCAATAAGATAAATAATATATAAAACCAACCGGGTATTCTTATAAATTTATTTCATTGCTTCTTTAATCGCACTTAACAGTTCATCATATGTTTCATATGCTGGGATCTGTGGATAGTCTGCTTTGATCTTATCGGTACTTCTGAATAAAAATCCAGCTTTACTAGCCTGAATCATGCCAAGGTCATTATAAGAATCTCCACTTGCGATTGTGTCAAATCCGATAGACTGCAGTGCTTTGACTGTACTGAGTTTCGACTGTTCTACACGCATCTTGAATCCGGTAATCTCTCCATCTTCCGCAACCTCCAGTGTGTTACAGAACAATGTAGGCCATCCTAATTTCTCCATCAGTGGTGTTGCAAACTGTGTAAATGTATCACTGATAAGAATCACCTGACTAAATGTACGGAGCTCATCTAAGAACTCTTTTGCTCCCGGAAGCGGATCGATCTTGGCGATTGTCTCTTGAATTTCCTTCAGTCCAAGACCATGCTCCTTTAAAATGTCAAGACGCCATTTCATAAGTTTGTCATAATCAGGCTCATCTCTTGTTGTCTTCTTAAGTTCCGGAATATTACTTGCCTTGGCAAAAGCAATCCAAATTTCCGGTACTAATACTCCTTCTACGTCTAAACATGTGATATACATCATTCTTTCCTCCTCTTTATATGTCATAAGATGATGTTGAGTACAAAAGCCTTCAATTATATTTTTTTACTCTACACCTTGTGATACCTTGAAATCGCACGAAGCACCTTCTCCATCTCAAATGGCTTCGCCAGATGCTCATTCATACCGGCATTTTTTGCTTTCTGAATATCGTCAGCAAATGCATTTGCTGAAATTGCAATAATCGGTACAGTTGCCCCCCGTGGGTGAGTGCATGTACGGATTCTTCTGGTCGCTTCGAGACCGTCCATGACTGGCATCATAATATCCATCAGAATCAGATCAATCTCCTGTTCCCCTGATTGTTCAAAGATATTCAATGCCTCCTGCCCATTTTTTGCAGCTATCACCTGTACTCCTGCTTCTTCCAGAAGATACTTGGCAATTTCCATATTCAGCTCATTGTCTTCTACAAGCAATACGTGCATACCTTCCACATTGGACATCTCCGACTCTGACTGTACACTTACATTTTCAAAATCCTTGTCAATTGCAAATGGAAGAACTAATATAAATGTACTTCCTACATCCTTTTTACTCTTTATCTTAATCGTGCCACCCAAAGTATCCACCAGCTTCTTTGAAATTGCCATACCAAGACCGGTTCCTCGGTAAACGGTACGAGCTCCTGTATCTTCCTGTGTAAATGTTTCAAAAATATGTTTCTGAAATTCTTCACTCATGCCAATCCCAGTATCTGAAACAGAGAATCGATACACTACATCATCTTCTGTCCGTGATACCATATCTACGCGAAGTGTGATCTTACCATGGATTTTATTATATTTTACTGCATTACTAAGGATATTTGCAAATATCTGACGGAAATGCATCGGACTTCCCACTACATGTGGACATTCAATTTCTGACACTCCACTCTTTTCCAGCTCCAGTCCCATTTTCTCTGCCTGGGATTCCAGATCTGTCCAACAGCCTCTAAGTACTTCCCGGATATCAAATGGCTTATGTTCTACTTCCAGCCCGCTTGTCTCCAATCTGTTCATATCCAGCACATCATTTACAAGCTGCAAAAGATTACCTGCTGTCACTTTCATTTTTTCATGGCATTCTTTCAATCTTTCTGGATCATCCCAGTTTTTCTCTTCAATATCCAGCATACCCATGATGCCATTGATCGGAGTCCGGATATCATGGGACATTTTCCGAAGGAATTCTGCCTTGGCATCATTAGCAATTCTTGCCTCTTTCAATGCTTTAACCAGCTCTTGCTGATAAGCCAGCTCTTTCTGCTTATAATCATCAATAATCTGCGTCACATATAACACTTCTGTTACGGATTCTGTCGGAATTTTCTCCTGCGCGATAAATAATGCACGTCTCCAGATTCCCTGCTTATTCGGATATTCCCGGCTGACAAAGTTCTTCTCTTTTAACCGTTCCCCCAGTGTTGACAAGTCAAAGAACTTTCGCATTTCTTCCTGATAATCTTCATGAATCTGAAATGTACAAAATTCCATCAGCTTTTCAGATGCAATTCCTCTGTCATTTGCAATTTTGTACATTTTATTTGGTTCAGAAATCTGCTCCATATAATCTGTGTTCAGATTTATATTATAGATTGCATAATAAATCTCACTTGTTGCAGCTTTTAGACTTCGAAATCGCATTTCCCGCTCGATGTTCTTAGTAATATCCTGATGATAACCACGTATGCAGACTCCGATTCCCTCATAATCTTTCGGCCGCACTCCTCCACATCGGATCCAGATTTTTCCACGAGTCGGATGATTCCACGGATAAATGACGTCAGCATATCCTTTTTCCAAAGTTTCTTTCACACAGTTATCCACTTTTTCCGTATATTCCGATGGAATATTGTCTCTCCATATACGGTAACATTCTTCACTTGTGGTACCTTTCGTCAGCCCCAGAAGCTCACGCATATTTGCATCGGCCTCCATCACCGGTTCTTTTCCCTCTTGCTTGATAATCGACCAGATACCAATCTGTGCTCCGCAAAAGATTTCTTCTATATTCCTGCGGTATTTCTGCCTGGACTTGATAGATGCCATCTCAAGCTTTGTACATTCTTTCTTGTAAGCATCAACTGCCACTCCGATATAATAGCCCAACAGAGAAAGCAGCCTTCGAATCAGTCTGGATTTCTTCATATCCGGATTATCTACGCCCACAAAACCCATTAATTTTTCATGGACAGAAATTGGAAATGCAATCAGTGTCTGAACATTCTGGAACTTTAAAAGTCCGTATTCCTGGGGCATCTCTGCCTTAATATCTTCCAGTTCCTCAATCAGAATATTTTCCCCCTGCAGGAACAGATGTATCCAGTTCGGCATACTCTCGAATGGAATTCCTTTTAGATTATCAATCTGTGGTGTCACCCCTTCTTTACACCATTCATATGTATTGGTTGTTGTATAATCTTCATTAATTTCAAATACATAGGCACGGTCTGCGCATGTATACTCACCGACTTTGCATAATACGTTATTGATTCCATCGTCGATCAGTTCTGTACTGCTGAGACTTGTAATCAGCTCAAGCATAAATCGTTCCGCTTCCAGTTCTGCGCTTAACTTTCCATTTTCATACAATAATTCTGCTATTGTATGGTTCTCTGTCAGACTCATAAGACCACCTCTTTTCTTATCTGGTTATCTGTTTTTGTCTGCACGTGGTCTTTCTTTTCTCATGCACCGTATTCTCTCTTACTTTTATGAATCGGTAAGCTCTTCCAGCATCTGTCGTACTGTCTTTCCATTTCCCGGGTGCCGTTTGTATGGTGCGATTTCCTCCAAAGGCTCCAGTACAAAAGAACGTTTATGCATTTCAACATGGGGAATGCATAAGTCATCCTCCTGACTGATCAGATCATCATAGAAAATGATATCCAGATCCAGCGTTCTTGGTCCCCAGTGAATGATTCGCTCTCTTCCGGCTTCCTTTTCAATCCGGTTCAGTTCTCTAAGGAGTTCCCTCGGATAATAAAGAGTTTTCATTCTCAGACAGCCATTCAGAAAATCCGGCTGGTCTGTCACACCGTACGGTGGGGTTGTAATAAATCCGGAGACTTTTTCCACTTTGCTTGCAGGAAGCGCGTCAATTGCTGACACTGCGTCGTCCAGGATTTGTCTGCTGTCTCCCATATTAGATCCGAGGGCAATGTAAGCCGTGTGCCAGCTTCTTGTGATTCTGACGCTGACAGTTTTAAGCGGAAGTCCTACCGGTGCCCATGGTTTCTGGATCTCCAGTGTTACTTTTTCAAGCCCGTCAAACTTCTGAAGCATATCTTCTACCAGTTCTTCGGCCACGCGCTCCAGTAATTTGTATGTATGTGATTTTACAAATTCTGTAATAAATGCACTGACTTCTCCGTAATGGATCGATGCCGTCAGCTCATCAGTCTTTCCGGCTTTTCTTGTGTCTGTATAAAGTGTTACGGACACGATGAACTTCTGTCCCAGTACATTTTCTTCTGGAAATACGCCGTGATTTGCGAATATTTCCAGACCTTCAATTTTAATCTGATCTAATTCCATCCTCTATACCTCATGGTCACGCATAAGCGCTTTTGCCATCTGAATGGCTCTCTTATTCTTCTTTACATCATGGACACGCACAAATGCACTGCCTTTTTGAACACCGTATACCGTCGTCACGAGTGTTCCTTCTTCCCGCTGATCGACTGGCAGATCCAGTGTCAGACCAATGACGGATTTTCTGGAAGTTCCAAGAAGGATTGGGTAATTGAGCTTCTGCATGATTTCTAATTTGTCAATAATCTCCAGATTCATCTCGTAAGTCTTTCCGAATCCAACTCCTGGGTCCAGAATAATCTTATCATCTGCAATCCCTGCTGCCTTTGCCAGACGTATACACTCCCGCATATCCTCCATAAAATCATCCAGGAAATTGCTATATTCTGTATTGTCACGGTTGTGCATCAGGCAGCAGGCAACGTTATATTTTGCAATGACACCTGCAATCTTCTTGTCGTATTTCAATCCCCAGATATCATTCACAAGATCTGCTCCTGCCTGAACTGCTGCTTCCGCCACCTTACTTTTATAAGTATCAATGGAAATTGGCACATCAAACTCTTTTTTCAGTTTCTCAATGATAGGAGTCACTCTTGCAATTTCTTCCTCATCCGTGATCATTATATGTCCCGGTCTTGTAGACTCGCCTCCTACATCAATGATGTCTGCGCCGTCCTCGACCATCTGTCTTGCATGCTCCATTGCCTGATCCATGCCATTATATTTTCCACCATCAGAAAAGGAATCCGGTGTTACATTCAAGATTCCCATAACATAAGTTTCATGCTCTACGTCAAATTTCTTTCCGCCAATAATCATATCTTTATCTCCATATTCTTCTCTTCTTCGCTCCAATTACACTGCTCTTTTACCGGACACGCAAAACAATTTCTGGAACGCTTGTCACACTCATAAAATAGTCTTGCCACCTCCGACATGCCGTTACATTTTCTGCGATGTCCGCGCACAGCTTCTAATATCCATGCCCGTTCCGTCTCTGAAAATGCATCATTTTCCGAAAGTGTATCTAAAATCTCGCCTGCGATCTTCTCACCTGCAATTTCGTGAGGAATCTTGTCCGTGTACTGCAAAGCTTTTCCAATGTCATGTAAAATTGCTGCTGTGTAAATCAACTCCTTATCAATGCCAAGACCTGCTTCCAGATTCTTAATATACGCAATCCGCGCTACATCCAAAAGGTGTGTAATCTGGTGACAACAAAATTCACGGTCATGCTCCATTTTTTCATTTTCCCGGTAATACTTCTGATAAAGTGGATGATTCCAGACTGCATTGAGGCGCGGCATCTCTATATACTTTTCCATCAGCATCGCTATCTCTCCAACATGCGGAAAAATCGTTCTTCCAGTGCCGGGTCTGTCTCGAAGACTCCACGTCTTGCCAGCGTCACTGTCTGGCTTCCCGGCTTCTTGATTCCGCGCATAGTCATGCACATATGCTCCGCCTCGATCATCACGATTGCGCCTTTTGCCTGCATATGCTCCATCAGCGCATCGGCAATCTGTCCCGTCAACTGCTCCTGAAGCTGCAGTCTTCTTGCAAATACTTCTACTGTTCTTGCAAGCTTGCTCAGTCCTACGACTTTTCCATCCGGGATATATCCGATATGTACTTTTCCGTAAAATGGCAGCAGGTGGTGTTCGCATGTGGAGTAAAATGTAATATCTTTTTCCACAACCATCTCACTGCTGTCTACTGTAAATGTCCTGGACAAATGTGTTGCTGCATCTTCTTCCATGCCGCCGTATATCTCTTCATACATTCTTGCAATCCGGTCCGGAGTGTCAATAAGCCCCTCCCGATTCACATCTTCACCTATTCCTTCTAATAAAAGCCGAACTGCCTGTTCTACTTTTTCATGATCTATCATTTTTATTCGCTCTTTTCTATTTTTCTATTTTCTTCCACAATCCGCTTCACTTCTCCCAGATAAGAAAGTGAACCACATGCGATGATTACCTGATTATTCATTCCTGCACCACATGCTGCTGTCGCTGATTCCACCGCCGACTGAATACTGTCTTTTGCTTCTACTTCTTCGCAATATTTTCTGGCACAGTCCGCAAGTTTCCCAGCACTTAAGCTTCTGGCTTTGTTCGGAAGTTCTACGGTGTAAACCTTCTTTGCCAGAGGGCACAGGATACTTGTAATCTTTTCATACTCCTTATCCTGAAATACTCCCATAATAAGCTGGATTTCCTTTCCTTTAAAGTACCGCTCAATAGAAGTTCTCAGTTTGATCGCAGCGTCCTCATTATGTGCTCCGTCTATGATAAAAACCGGATTCTTTCTAAGGCAGGTAAATCTGCCTTCCCACACAGTTTTTGCAAGCCCGTCCCGCACTGCTTCATCCGGGATCTCATATCCAAGCGTTCTTAACTGCTTTACAATCTCAAGCGCTGTGGCAAGATTCTCTCTCTGGCACTGCCCCGCAAGATTTGAATGCATCTTTTCAAACTCTTTATAAGAAAATGTGATTCCATCGTAACTGTCCGTCAGAATTTCCATTTTCTTTGGCTCCGCCTCTACATAAGAGCAGTTCTTCTCTTCTGCTTTTTTCTTCAGGACATTTCTCACAACGTCTGTCTGTCTCGCGGATACTACCGTACAACCAGGTTTGATAATGCCCGACTTCGTCCGGGCAATCTCCTCCAGCGTATCTCCAATCACACCAAGATGATCGACGCTGATGGTTGCAAATGCTGCACAGATGGTATTCTTCACAATATTCGTCGCGTCCGTCTCACCGCCAAGTCCGGTCTCAAGTACGACCATGTCGCAATGCATTTTCCGAAAATACAAAAAAGCCATTGCCGTCTCTGCTTCAAATAACGTCGGGAGAGGTTCTCCCTTTGCTTTCAGACTGGCAATCGCTTCCTTTATCTTCTCTACACTCTGTGCAAAATCCGATTCCGAGATCCATGTTCCGTCCACCTGGATTTTCTCCAGATAAGACATAACGGTCGGAGAAACATATCGCCCGGTTCTGTAGCCAGCCTCACTTAATATAGTCGAAGTGTACGCAAGCACAGAGCCCTTGCCATTCGTTCCTGCAATATGTATGAACTTAAGATCGTCCTGTGGATCACCAAGCTCATGCAACAGACCTCGAATCGTATCTAAGCCAAGTACACTTCCGTATTTCGACATCTCGTCCAAATATACCCTTGCTTCTTTGTAGGTCACGTTTTTTGTTCCCTTCTTTTTTATAAAATTTACTATGATATTTACATATCAGGCTTATCATACCACTGTAAGCGCCTGATAACAAGCGAATCTTTTCGAAAAAATATACCATAACTTTTTCCATTTGTAATGGTATATTTCATCACCTCAAGATTCCCGAATATCGAATCAGTGTAAGAATCACCTGCACTGCAAAAATTGCCGGAACCCCGTACCGGAACTCGTTCTTTCTTGTCTTATGGTGGAATACATGCATTCCGATCCATGCTCCCACAGAACCACCGATACAGGCAAACCCAAGAAGAGTCTTCTCGCTGGTTCGCCACTCGTCATTCTTCGCTTTCCATTTGTCCTGGCCAAATGCCAGGAATGTAATGATATTAATAACACAAAGATAAATGATAAAATTTTTGTTCATGTTTTTTATAAAAAGACGAAATTCCAAAATTCCGCCCCTTTTACCTCTCGTAATTCTTATCTGTTTTTATTATTTTACCACATATTCCGTAATCTTTTCAAACAAGATTTCACCATCTCATGGCTGATATATTTTACTACCCTGTCAAACAATTCCCCCTCCCAGATGTATTATACCTGAGAGGGGGATAAAATCTTTTGATATCTGTACCGATATGCCCTTTTGTTATTTATTTATTTTTTCTTCTTATAACCGTCACACTAATCACAACTGCTGCCGCTGCAATTGCTGCCAGTGCATAAAGCATCGGTCTTGCTTCGTCTCCTGTGACTGCTGCCATCCGATTCTTCAGCTTATTCATCGGAGTTTTCTTGCCCGAGTTCTGTCCATTTCCACCGCCCGGTGTTCCTTTATCCTTATCTTTGTCCGGGTCTTTGCTTTCGCCGCCGCTGGTATCTTCTGCTGTCTCAATGACCAGTGTCGTATCCTCGCAGACTTCTTCCAGTGTCAGATATCCGTCCTGGAACTGTTCCGTAACGTCTTCCCCGTTCAGAAGAATCCTTGAAACCTTCCATCCTTCTTCCGGTGCGATCCGTATCTTCGGCTCGGCAAAACGATCCACAACAAAGTTATCTATGTTGCCTTCTATCTGATCTTCTTCCCCTTCTATCACTACATCTGCGTGACTTTTTTCCACACGGATATTATGGGAGTCCGGCACGGTTGTACTGATGGTGCTCTGGGAATTCGATGAGCTTCCTGCATCTGCTGCCAGAACGGACATGGTCGTAAAAAACATTGCTGCGATTGCAGCCAGCATAGTCATCACTGACACAAACACTGCCGTTGTAACGCGGACAGTCTTTTTATCCACAATGATATCCATATTTTCTGTCTTTTTCCTCATATGCACGCCCCCTTACTCACTTTTGTCCACGTATGATATAGTAAATGTCACCGTATCTGCGTACTCTCCGGTCGCCGCCTTCTTCCAGTCTTCTTTTTTACGGCTCCACCATCTTCGATGTGTAAATCGTCTCATCTGTGTCGTTAAGTACGATTTCAAATGTAAAGTAACATGGGTTTCCTTCCGGATTCATCAGGTTCGTCTGCACGTCTTTTTTGTCTGCCTCAATCGTGATGGACGGATAGCCCGGTATCCGGATTCCTGTCGGCTTTTCCCCGGTATCGTCTGCCGTCTGGGTCTTCGCATTTGGATCCTGATCCGGCATATTCGCTTTGTACTCTTTCGTACATTTTGCATCTGTATACCAGCCTGCAAATGCATAACCGACTCTTTTTTCCGGATACAGACTTCCAAAACTCCATGAAGCAGACCGTGATACTCGATAAATGGCTCCATGAATTTGTCAAATCTTGCCCTCTCCCATGCCTGGCTCACCGTTTGAATCGCCTCTTCTTGTTCTTTCAGATTGATCTGACACATTGCCTGCACACAGCCCAGATAAATCATGGAGATCGGGTATACTCCGTCTGCCATCAGAAATGCACCCTGCACAACACCTTTTGCCTTAGCATAATCCTGTCTCAGATAAATCTCATGCGCCAGAAGGCTCACCGCAAATAACCGCTGTCCGATTGGCAGATACGGAATGTACTGCTGAAGCGGCGGTGTTCCTTCCTCCGGCGGTATATGAAGAAATATGCTGATTACATAAAATGCGAACAGGCAGGCCGCTTTTACATTCACAGGTGCATCCTCCTGCATTGCCTGGGTCAAACACTGATGTACATCTTCCCTTGTACGCTGTGCTGCCTGTGGATCTCCAAGTGTAAGATTCGCAAATGTATAAAGCATATCCGCCGATAGCCGGAGCATCACATCATCGTGATCCAGATAATCTTTTACCGTCTCCACACATTTTTCCGCCTGCGCCGAGAAGAAATAATATTCTCCCTGTGCGATCTGCGCCAGTTCCTTATCTTCTATTTTCTCAATTGCTTCTGCTGCTTTTCCCGGTTGAAATGCACTTCCAACCAAAGGAAGGATGACTCTGTCAGATATTTTCATTTCTTTCACCACTTCTTATAAAATTATATTTTCTATCATTCAAGAATGCCTTTATCAATGAAACTTTTCTACATAATAATTCTGTATATCTGTTAAAATATACGCCTCATAATATTCTACCGGAATCTCCTGATTGTTTTCCAGACAATAGGAAATCGCTTTAATTCTCAATAAAGGCTGACTTTCGTCCCGTTCCAGTAACCGGCTCACCGACACATCTGCTGTTGTAGCTTCCAGTGTCTGTCTCACCCTGTACATATATGTCCCATAGAATGAACCAAGCACTTCATATAAAGACCGGTTATTGAAGTCAAAAAAATCCAACTTTTCAAATCTTTTTGCCGGTAATACTGCTGTATTTAAACTATACGGAATACCATCTGCATAATAAAGGCTGCGGATTTCAAAAATCTCTTCTCCTTCTTCTATCTGAAGTTTATCTGCCAGATACGTATCTGCTTCTTTTTTTTCTAAAGACAACTGCTTCTTGCCCGGCAACTTTCCTTCGTTCCTTACAGCCTCTGTAAAACTATAGATTCTTGATCTTTTCTGATCTGCCAGTTCTCTCACAAAGCAGCCCTTTCCCTTGATCCGGTACAAGATCCCTTCTGCACACAATTCATCAATTGCTTTTCTCACCGTCACACGACTGACTTTATAACACTGGCACATTTCATTCTCGGATTTGATTACCTGATTGGGTTTTAAAATATTATCTTTGATCTGTTCTTTTATCTCTTGCTTGATTATTTCGTATTTGGTCATCTTACTTTCCACCTGTTCGCCATAAAGAATAACTTTGGCTTATCGTTAACGCAAAAAGCCACAGATCTCATACTCACATGAAATCCATGGCCTTCTTGATCTTTTATTATTTTAACATAAAATCCTCTATTTTTGTCCGTTATTATGCAGTTTCTTTTGCAATTTTTCTCCAGTTCAGGAAACCGTATGTGGAGTTGATGAAGTTGATTGTCTTCATAATGATAATCAGCAGTGCAGAGGAATCTCCCTGCATAAATACCATGATCCACATCACAATTGAAAGTGCATTTACAATTGCCCACATTGCCCACTGCTCTGAGAAACGAAGCAGATACAGGAAACTTGCCACAACCGATACGACTGTTGTCAGAGAATCCATAAATGGAAGATTTCCACCCATCCATTTCAGAATCTGCATGTATCCAAGTACTCCGATAATTGTCACTGCTACTGTTGTGAGCATAATCTTTGGTGTCATCGTACGGAATTTTACTTCTCCACCCTTTGTCATGTTCTTTTTCCATGTGAAGATTGCAATCGCACTGACCGGAATTGAGTAGATTAAGTTGTACATGACCTCACCGTAAAGCGGAATACCCATACAGTTAATCGCATATAATGCACTGTTGATAATTGCAAAATACAGACCGGCAACTTTACCTTTTGCTCCAAGTACCAGGTTCAGACTACTTGTCAGCGTCATGACCAGCATAAACAGACTTTCTTTCTGAATTGCCCAGGCTACTGTCTGTACAATCAGTACAAATGCAAGCCATGCTTTTTCTTTCCAGCTCCAATCTGTAAAAAATTCTTTTATTTTATTCATTTTCCCATTCCTCCGAAATCTTCTGAAATTCCTCCAGGTCCATAACCGGTCCGGACGTTCCTACAATTGCCGCTGCCGTACGATTTGCAAGTAATACGGCATCTTCTACTTTCATTCCCTTTGACATTCCTGCAATAATCGCCCCGATATGACTGTCTCCGGCTCCTACAGTGTCCACAACATTGGTCTTAACAGATGCGACCCTTCTCATTTCTTTTCCATCATAGAACAAGGTTCCTTCTGCCCCAAGCGTAACAAATACGAGATTGCCACTCTTCTCATAAAGGGCTCTCACTGCTTCTTCTACATTTTCCTGCTGTGTATAACCCTTTGCTTCTGCTTCATTAATATGTAAGATTGGCTTTAATGCAAAAAGGTTTTCCATTGTTTCAGATTCGATTGCCGTAATCATCGGTCCCGGTGCGAAAAAGATATGCTTTTCTTCCACATTTTCCACTGTTTTCAACCATTGTGAAATGATTTCCCCACTTTTTCCACAAACCTGATAGCCTGCGATGTAGATATTCTCATAGTTGTCCATGTCGATTTGCTCAAACCATTCCTTTTTGAAGTGGCATTCCGCTCCCTGCACTGTGATAAATGTTCTTTCTCCATCAGCCTCTACAAGACTCAGGCAATAACCGTTATCCTCTCCCGGTTCTTCAATCATCGGCTCATATCCTTTTTCCTTCATGCCTCTACGGATAATATCTGCAAATGAACCGCTTCCCACCGGCACACACAAATCATGTTCACATTTCAGATTTCTCAATGTGTTGGCAACATTGTACGCACAGCCGCCAACTACCGTTTTCGTCTCCTTGCAGGGAATATCCTCCCCACTCTTTGGGAGACGTTCAACCTTCATCATCAGATCAACAATCGCAGCTCCGACTACTAGCGTCCGCATCCCAACAGCTCCCTTCCTTTTTCAAGAATATTAATATACTCCTCAAAATCTGTCTCCGGGTTTTGAACTCTTAAAAGTTCTGTGTACTCTGGATTAATCTTTGAATAACCAACAAATGCCCCACATATAGCTGTTGCCATCGCTCCGATTGTATCTGTGTCACCGCCAAGATTTGCACACATCAGACAACATTTATTTGGATCCTGTGTGTAATATGCAATGGAAACCGCTGCCGGAACAGATTCAATAATTCCAACTCCTGCCCCAATTACATCATAGATTTTCTTAGAAAATGCATCTTCATCGTCTGCATATTCTTTTGCAATCTGAACACCAATCTTTACTCTCTCTGCAAGTCTTGGGCTGAATGTCTCACAACCTTTTTCGTATCCGGCTTCTTCTACAGAAAGAATATCACTTAACACCTGCTCGAAATCATCATTGACAATTGCAGATGCAACACCTTCTGCAATCATAGCTGCTCCGGCGATTGTAACATCACTTGTATGTGTTGCCTTGGAAACTCCGTACACATAATCTATCAGTTCTTTTCTCTGATCTGGTGTAAAGAGGCAGCCGATTGGTGCAATTCTCATAGAACTTCCATTGGATAAAGCTTTGTTCGTTATCGCACTTGCATCTACTCCATCTCGGAAATTCGCCAGTGCAACCTTAGAGGTCGGTCCTAAAATATTATTTTCAAATGCATTCTCTTTTTCAGCCCATTCCAGCATACGCTTTGCTATGTCTGATGCGTCCGGTCTATAATCTGTCGCCTTCAATGAATCCAAAAGAACCATTGCCTGTCCAGTATCATCCGTGAACTGAGCTTTATTATAATTAAATGCAACATCATTCTCTTTTGGTCCGTCAATGAATTCTGTGATTTTTCCACCAAAGAATTTTCTTGCTCTTTCTCGGCCCCACAATTCTGCCGGCATTCCCATCGCATCACCAAGTGCCATTCCGTATAATGCTCCGGCAATTTTATCTCTTAATTCCATGTTTCTTTGCTCCTTTCAGATACATCTTGATAGTACAACTTGTATTATTTCTTGTTGCATTTATTTTATACATATCGGTTATTTATGTCAATATACTTTCATTTTTTTACAACTTTTCAGCACTTTTGTCAATTTTCATCGTTTTTTGAATAAATACAAGTCTGATTTTTTGTCTAAAATAACAACACCGTATCCGGTACTGTGTTTCTATTTCGTAATCTTCAAAAAAGCGCCAGAACCGACATTTGCCGGAACTGGCGTTTCTTAATCCGAGAGCTTATTATACTCCCATTTTATTCTTTTATCATTTTATGAATTATTTTCCTAGGCTGTCACTTTTTTATCTTCCGACTTCTCAAGGAGTTTCTTAATTCCCTGAATTGCTACAAGCACTCCAAGGATTAACAGAAGTACTGCAAAGATAAGCTGCAATGTATTTCCAAAATCCAATCCTGTTGTCATGAATGCCTTTGTAAGTTTTACAATTGTCATTCCAAGTGCCGTAAATGTAACTGCCATCATAAATACCATTGGTCCCCAGAGCATGAATCCCTGACGTTTTGTCTTCTTTAAGAATACTGCGCAGGCTACAAGTGCCAGTACAGATAACAGTTGGTTTGCAGAACCAAACAGTGGCCAGATCTCTGCATATCCGACTTTTGTCAGGAAATAAGCAAGTACCAGTGTAATGATTGTTGCAAAATACTTGTTCGTTACTACCTTTAAGAAAGGACTCATATTCTCATCTTCCACATCTGAATCAATCCAGAACTCCTGGAATGACAGGCGTCCGACTCTGGCTACTGAATCCAGAGATGTCAGTGCAAATGCAGATACTGCAAGGTTAATCAGTGTAAATACAAGTGAATGTGGCAGGCCGATGGCTGACAGGAAGTTCGCAATTGCTCCTGCAAAAATCTGTGGCTGAGTGGTCAGTCCCTGTGCTGCTGCCTCACCTTTTCCAAATGATGCAACGGCAATCAATGCCAGAACTGCAAGCATACTTTCCATTAACATGGCACCGAATGAAACCGGAAGCATGTTTTTCTCATTTTTAATCTGCTTGGAAGCAGTACCTGATGATACCAGTGAATGGAATCCTGAAACTGCACCACAAGCGATTGTTACAAACAAGATTGGGAACATATACTGCGGATTTCCATTTGCATCCGGTACTGAGAATGCTGTAAATGCTTCAAGATTACATGCCGGATTTGCAACAAATACACCAATAACAGCACCAAGGATCATAAAAATCAACAGATAACTGTTCAGATAATCACGAGGCTGAAGTAATGCCCATACAGGTGTTACACTGGCAATTAAAATATAAGCAAAAATAATAAGATGCCATGTACCAAGGCTTACATAGATTGGGAAGTTAAGTCCAAGTGCAATTGCAACTACCAGTAAAATAACTGCTACTGCTGTATTTACCCACTTATTAAATTTTGAATATTTCAAGAAAAATCCAAGTGCTACTGCTTCTACGATAAATAACATAGATGTTGTTGCAACAGCTCCATTTGCCACTACTTTTGTAACTGCTCCTGATTCACTTGTTGCGAATCCATTAAATGTTCCGGCTACGACATCAGCAAATGCTGCGACAACCAGAATACAGAACAGCCAGCAGAATAACAGGAATAATTTCTTACCTAATTTTCCAATGTACTCTTCAATGATGTAACCAATTGTACGGCCTTTGTTCTTTACAGATGCATACATAGATGCGAAATCCTGAACTGCTCCGAAGAATACACCACCAATTAAAATCCATAAGAGAACCGGAAGCCATCCGAAGATTGCTGCCTGAATTGGTCCGTTGATCGGACCTGCTCCTGCAATTGATGCAAACTGATGACCAAATACTACGTTAGTATCAGCCGGTACATAGTCAACTCCGTCTTCCAATTCATACGCCGGAGTTTTCGCATTCGGGTCAATTCCCCATTTGTTCTGGAGATAACGGCCATACAGAAGATATGCTCCTCCGAGCACTACGATGGCAATTATCATCATAAGTATTCCACTCATAATAATCCCTCTTTCTTTATATTTTGATTATATATTAATCTCAGGAACACCAATCAGCATTTCTGAAATTATTATCGATCTTGCGTGTATGTTTCCATACAATAAAAAAACGCCTTCGCTATCCTTTCGGATAACAAAGGCGGATTTATCTTCCGTGGTACCACTTTGTATTACTGCATTTATCACTAACTACAGTCTCTCATCACTGTCATTCTCAAACAGTTTCTTCTGTAACGTGAAGATTACGTCCCTGCTTACTTTAGCTCTGATGTTAAATATGTTAAGTATTTCAGAGGGATGCTCCCGGGTGATATCACAAAATCCGTTCTGTCGCTTCGCACCACCCAACGACTCTCTGAAATCGCGTTCTCTTTTGTGACGTATCCCTTTCACTGCATTTCTTTTCTTTAACTATATTATGTTTTACACTTTTTTGCGTTAAAGCGCAAGAGACTATTTTAACATAATTAGCAATAATACAAAGGACTGTTTGTGCAGTTTTTACAATTCTATTTTTTTGATATGAAATCTTGTTATATTTTATTAAATATCTCTACTGCCTTTTGTGCAAAGCGCTTCCCATAAATATTAAAATACTCTTTATAATTTCCCATTCCATTGAACTTTTCCATATTATTATTTACTCCGACCGGTCCAAGATGAATCACTGGCTTTCCACAAGCCATACCGCCTGAATAGCACAGCATTCCCTTTACCATCTCAATTGTCAAAATAGACTGAATGACCTGAGTTCCGCCACCATGTGTGTACTGCTCTGTTGCAAATGCGCCACCCATTTTTCCCGGAAACTCTAACTCTCCTGCTTTTTCAAACAGCCAATTATGAATCTGCGGTGTCATCTGTGCCATATAGGAAGGAGAACCTACTACAATTCCTTTTGCTTCCTTTACAAAATCTTCATCCACTTTTTCAATAGAAAATGCTCTGGCTTCTACTCCTGAGACTTCATTCATTCCATCGGCAATCCATTCTGCTGCCTGTTTTGTATTTTCAGTTAGGTCAGTTTACAAGGAACTACACGCAGACCGTGAAACGGGCTGCTGACAACA
>ENA-ORUQ01000664-ORUQ01000664.1-human-gut-metagenome-genome-assembly--contig:-NODE-664-length-36924-cov-2.767854_pt1 | contig 36924 bp, 37 predicted proteins | sample MGYA00242081_ERZ509211 | MGnify/ENA primary metagenome ERZ509211 (study PRJEB26280, sample SAMEA2338785) | human gut metagenome | biome: human gut; feature: human-associated habitat; material: faeces...
AGCTGAATATGTACATCCGGAAATTTCTGATTAAATTGGGTGATCAGAGACGGTACCACATATGCGGCAAACAGCGTACTTGCTCCTACTGCAAGATTCCCCGTCTTCAGGCCCGCCAGGTCATTGATGTAATTCTCTACCCGCTGTTCAATCTGGGTGATCTCCTCCGCTGCCTCAATATATACTTTTCCGACCTCTGTAAGCTGGAGCGGTGTTGTACTTCTGTCAAATAACGGTTCCCCGATAATCTCTTCAATCTTTTTGATCCTTGCACTCAAAGACGGCTGACTGATGTACAGATTCTGTGCCGCTTTGGTAAAACTTCTTTCTTTATACACTTCATAAACATATTTTTTCCATACAAACATACACGTAACCTCTCATATCCTGCTATCATCTGTTTCCTCTTTTCACATGACAGCTATAGTCAGACTCTTATAATTGTTATAACACTATAAGTATTAGATTCTCTGTCCACACGGACGTATCATTATATTAATGAAACAATTATTCCAATATGAATTTGGGGTTTATTGGAATAAAGATAAAATAATAAAGCGGGGAATAAAATTATGAAACCAATCGTACGCGCCGGGCGCATGAAACCAGTACACTCTGATATCCGTGGTCCATTATTCGTAGAAGCTATGAAACGCCAGAAACAGGGGATCGATATCTTAAAATTAAATACCGGGAATCCTGCAACCTTTGGCTTTGGTCTGCCTGACAGCATCAAAAACGCTCTGATGGAACACATGCAGGACGGTGTCGGCTACTGTGACTTCAAAGGAATGCCTCAGGCAAGACAGGCAATCTGTGATTATGAGACCAGTAAAGATATCAAAGGTATCACATCAGATGATGTATTCATCGGTAACGGTGTCAGCGAAGTGGTATCTTTCGCCTTAACACCTTTGTTAAATGATGGAGATGAAGTCTTAGTTCCTTCTCCTAGTTACTCCCTTTGGGGCAATTCCGTATATCTCGAAGACGGTAAACCGGTCTTCTATACCTGTGATGAACAGGCCAACTGGTATCCGGACATTCAGGATATCCGTTCCAAGATTACAGATAAGACAAAAGCAATCGTTATCATCAATCCGAACAACCCGACCGGTGTTCTCTATCCGAAGGAAATCCTTCTCGAGATCATCCAGATTGCAAGAGAATTCGGCCTTCTGATCTTTGCAGATGAAATCTATGACCGTCTCGTTATGGATGGCAAACAGCACATCTCTCTTGCTTCACTGACAGAGGATGTTCCGGTCATTACATTAAACGGTCTGTCCAAATCACACTGTCTGTGCGGATACCGCTGCGGATGGATGGTCATCAGCGGTCCAAGAGAACTGACCGAAGATTACAGACAGGGCATCATCCAGTTAACATCTCTGCGTCTGTGCGCCAATACCATGGCACAGATCGTCATCCCTGCAGCTCTTGATGATATGGATACACCTGCTTCTATGGTACGGCCGGGCGGCAGAATCTATGAGCAGCGTGAAGCGACCGTTCGTGAACTTGAGAAGATCAACGGTCTGTCATTTGTAAAAAATGACGCTGCATTCTATGTCTTCCCGAAACTGGACGTGAAGAAATTTAATATCACCAATGACAAGCAATTTGCTCATGATCTGCTGGATGCCACCAATATCCTGCTCGTTCCGGGCAGTGGATTCGACTGGAAAGATCCGGATCATTTCCGTATTGTCATGCTTCCGCAGGCAGATATCTTAAGTGATGCGATTCGCCGGATGGGAACATTCCTTGACGGATATAAGCAGAAATAATATGAGCAACAGCCATCCTTAAATAGTACATAGATAAAATACGTTCCCGATAAAAATCCAATTTCTCTTTTTTCGTCGATGTTTCAGTTATCCGGGAATGTATTTTTATCTGCTTTTCACTGTATTCCAGGCTCCGACTACTTCATTTACGGTACTGACGGTCACAAATGCATGTTCATCTGTTTCGTGGATGAAAGATAATAATTTTCCATATTCATTCTTTTCTAATATCGTTACAACTTCTACATGCTCTGCATGATCCAGGCCTCCATATGCCGGATAAATCGTCGCACCTCTGCGTAATTCCCTTACAATATAACTCTGAATTTTTTCATGCTCCTTTGAAAGAATGGATACTTTCTTACGCACATGGAATCCATCACAGAACCGGTCTAATACCTGACCGTAGATCAACGTACCAACAAGACTTATTACCATTGTCTCTCGATCATATACAAAGATTGCTGCCATCGATATGAGCACACCTATGATCGTAATACTCTGTCCTATTTTAAATCCAAGATACTTATTGATCAACTTCGCAACAATATCAATTCCCCCGCTGGATGCATTCATGTTAAATAAGACGGCCTGTCCTGCACCAACCACGATCATGAAGCATACCAGATCGATCACGATATTCCCGGACAAGGATTCCACATGCGGAGTCAGTATCTCAAAAATCCTCAGATACATCGGAAGCATAAGTGATGCAAGAACGGTCTTCACACCGAATTCCCTGCCGATAAAAATATACCCTATGACCAACAGTACCATATTTAAGACAAATGTAATTGTCGATACCGGTAACGGAATGATCTTTACCAGAACAAGAACCAGTCCTGACAGACTTCCAAGCACCAGATTATTTGGCATCATTTCATAATATACAGCTGCCGACATTAAGAACATGCCGCCCAGCATCATAATAAATTCTTTTTTTGTTATCTTCATTTCATTCTTCCTTAATTCAATATTTCTGCACAAAGATGTACTCCTCTTTTTTTATGCAAAGAGGAGTACATCTTTCCTTCCGATGACTGCTTCAGCTGATATATTTTTCTACTCTTCTCCCTCGGCCAGAGTACACTTGCTTTTACCGAAGCATCTGCTCCGACTCCACGGGTAATTTCACATAATGCCATCACACCAAATGCCAGTCCGACAAACAGAAATCCAAGTCCTACTTTTTTGAACATATTCATATCTCCCTGTGGACGTTCTGCAAGCTTTAATATCTTTTGTCGACAATCGTCAATGATTGAATGTAATATATCATATTTTTGTATGTTTTTCAACATATTATTTGTATTTTATATCTCTTTTTGTATTTTATGCACAACATCTGTCATTTCAAAACCTGCTACATACTAAAAAGATCGTTACAGGCATCTCCTTACAACACATGACAAAAAAAGAAATGCCTGTGTCATTACACCAACATTTCTCTTTTTCATCCATCATTCATTTTCCCGGAATCATGCTCTCCAAGATCCCTCTACGACTTCTTTATGAAATCAGAAAGTCCAGTGAAAACTTCGTGTCTGCTTCCGTCATTCCCTGTTCTTTTAAAAGTCTGTGGATCGTACTCATATAATGATCCGACAATACCCTGCAGATTTCTTCTTTCTTCCTGCTCTTGCATGCTTCCAGCAGTTCTTTATGTATCGGATATTGTCGTGTGATTACTGCTTTTTTGTCCGATGCCAGATTATACCCCGTTACGATATTCCCATAATTCAGACTTTTCCATGCCTTATACAAACTTTTCATTCCGGTCATTCTGATCAGACAGCTGTGGAACTTATTATCATATGAAAACAGCTGATCATATTCGTCCACATCCAGATTCTTCATGCGTTCCAGGATTTTTTCCATCTCCTGCAGCGTTTCTTCCGGTATCTTTCCTCCCAGAAGACGCACTGCCATAATCTCATAATTCGCACGCATCAGATAGATTTCAAATGATTCTTCGAATGTGATCTCTTTCACAGAACATCCGGCATTTCTTACATATTCTACCAGGCCTTCGTTCTCCAGTTCGCGCAGTGCCTCTCTGATCGGCGCACGACTGGTCTGGAATTCCTTTGCGAGTTCCTGTTCGACAATCTTCTGCCCCGGCTGCAATTCCCTGTTAATGATCCGTTTTCTTATAATATCTACAATACTTTCACGTAATGTCTTATATCCTAATTCTGTCATAACTTCTGTTATCCTGTCTTATTTTTCTAACTACTGGTTAATCTGATAATTTCCATCCGAATCAGCCTGTATATGCGATGCATAAAATGTCTCTACCGCTTTCACCATATACTCCGTGTCCTTTACACCGGCCGTCTCATAGGCCGAGTGCATGGCAAGCTGCGGTAATCCAATATCCACTGTATTCATGGACACCTGCGTCATCGCAATATTCCCCAATGTACTTCCCCCGGCTTCATCCGAACGATTAGCAAAATACTGTAATGGTACGCCTGCTTTTTCGCAGATCATCCTGAATACTGCCACACTGACCGCATCACTCGTATATTTCTGTCCGGCATGTGATTTGATCACAATGCCGTCATTCATATAGACGCAATTTGTCGCATCCGTCTTCTGCCTGTAATTCGGGTGTACCGCATGGGCATTGTCACAGCTCAGCATAAAGCTTCCTGCTACTGCACGGTAGAATTCCTCTTCGTTCTTTCCAAGTGCTTTGTTCATCCGCCACAATACATCATAAAGAAATGTAGATGCAGCTCCCTGTTTTGTTCCCGAACCCACTTCTTCGTTATCAAAACAGGCATAGACATTGATATTCTGTTCATTTTCCGCTGCCAGGAATCCTTTCATGGATGTAAATGCACACTGCAGATCATCCAGTCTCGGACACCCGATAAATTCACGGTTGCTTCCCCATCTGACCGCTCCCATACGGTTATACAAGAACAGATCCATGCCATAGATATCAGTATCTTTTAATCCCAATTCTTCTGCAACTAAGGATCTTACCTCTCCTTGTTCTTTCACGCTTCCCGATAATACCGGTAACATATCAATCTGTTTATTAACAGCTCTTCCTTCATTCACTTTCCGGTCCATATGAATTGCAAGACTCGGAATCATCAGAAGATCTCTGTCCACCTTCACAAGTCTGGTTTCGATTCCTTCCCCATTCTTAACCATAACTCTTCCGGCCAGTGACAATGGTCTGTCGAACCATGTCTGGCAGATCATACCGCCGTAACCTTCGGTATTCAGTACCGTATATTTCTTTGCGACCTCAATCTCCGCATTTTCTTTCAGTTTAAATGCCGGCGAATCACTGTGTGATGCTGTCACATGGAAACTGTAGTTGTCCAGTTCTTTTCCGGCTTTTACTGCAATGATACTGGAATTATTTCTTGTTACATAGTATCTTTTCCCAGGTTTGATCTTCCACTTTTCTGACTCTTTTAATTCTTCGAATCCTTCCTGCTTCAGGATCTCTTTTAACTCTGCAACCGCATGAAATGCTGTCGGTGCATGTTCTATAAATGTTGTCAGTTCTGATATGATATTTGTTTCCATTATATTCCTCTTCATCTTCCGTTTTGTTCCGTTCCTGTCTGACAAATGTAAACGGTTCTTTACTGTACTTCCCCATAATACATCAGATCGTCATTGCAAACAAGCACCAACCGCCAAAGAAATCCCTGTTTATTTTGCAAACATACCAACGATATCTTTTACCATCACAACAGCTTTATCCATTCCTTCTACTGTAATGTGCTCATATACCCCGTGGAATGCATATCCGCCTGTTCCAAGATTCGGACAAGGAAGTCCTTTGAAGCTTAATCTTGCACCATCCGTTCCCCCGCGTATTGGCGCAACATCCGGAACGATATCTGCATTCTCGGCCGCTTTCTTCGCATATTCAATGAGCTGCATACATGGTTTGATCTTTTCACGCATATTGTAATAAGATTCTACTATCTCAATTTCAACCGTTCCTGCTCCATACTTTTCATTCAGACTGCCTGCAATCTCCTGCATTTTTGCTGCTCTTGCATGGAATCCTTCTGTATCAAAGTCACGGATAAAGTACTTCATCTTTGTCTCTGTAACATTTCCATGAAAGCTTACCAGGTGATAGAATCCTTCGTACCCTTCCGTTGTCTCCGGTCTTTCTGATACCGGCAGCATCTGGTGGAATTCTGTTCCGATCGTCTGCGAATTCACCAGTACATCTTTTGCAGTTCCTGTATGTACACTGACACCATGGATCGTGATAAATGCTGTAGATGCATTGAAGTTCTCATACTGGATCTCACCTTCGGCGCTTCCATCTAAAGTATATCCGTAATCTGCTCCGAATCCTTCTACATCGAAATGCTTCGCTCCCCTTGCGATCTCTTCATCCGGTGTGAATCCGATACAAATTTTTCCATGTGGAGTTCCGTCTGTCAGGATCTCTTCTACAACAGTCAGTACTTCTGCAATTCCTGCTTTGTCATCTGCCCCAAGAAGTGTCGTTCCGTCCGTTGTGATCAAAGTCCGTCCTTTTAAATCTGCCAGATACGGGAATTCTTCTACTTTAATCATCTTTCCGCTTGTTCCAAGTACCACATCTTTCCCATCATAGTTCTCAATGATCTGCGGATGAATATTGTCTCCGGATGCATCCGGTGCTGTATCCATATGTGCGATCAGTCCCAATGCCGGTGCCTTCTCACATCCCGGTGTTGCCGGAACAGAACCATATACATATCCTTTCTTGTCCACTCTCGCATCCACGATTCCCAGTTCTTTCATCTCTTCTACCAGTAACTTTGCAAGTACCAGTTCTCTGTCTGCTGATGGAACAGTCTCACTGTTCTCATCGCTTGTTGTCCACACGGACACATACTTTAAAAATCTTTCGTAAGCTTTCATCTTACTTCCTCGCTTTCTGCATTTCATATTCTTATTGTAAATCATCCTTTGTTAAATGTATATTGGCGAATGTCGACAATATAATGTTCTTAATTTTGTTATATTTTTCTTTGAATTTATGTTAAAATTCTTCTAGATGTTATAATAACAACTAATTTATATCATATCAAAGTGAGGTACATACATATGAAATTAATGATTGCATCCGATATCCACGGCTCCGCTTACTACTGCCGTAAAATGCTCGAAGCTTACAAACGTGAAGATGCTGACCGTCTTCTCCTTCTCGGAGACATCCTTTATCACGGTCCACGCAATGACCTGCCAAAAGATTACAATCCAAAGGAAGTCATTGCCATGTTAAATCCTATGAAACAGGAGCTGCTCTGTGTCCGCGGTAACTGCGATACGGAAGTAGACCAGATGGTACTGGAATTCCCGATTCTTGCCGACTACTGCTTCCTTGAAATTGACGGGCGCACCATCTTCGCTTCTCACGGACATCATCACAATCCAAAGAATCCTCCGATGTTGAAAGAAGGAGATATTCTTCTGAATGGTCATACACACATTCCTGCAAATGAAGATATGGGGGATTTTATCTATATGAATCCAGGTTCTGTATCAATTCCTAAGGAAGGTTCTGCTCATGGATATATGATCTGCGAGGGCGGCGAATTCACCTGGAAGGATCTGGAAGGAAATATCGTTGGGATTTAATTTAGAAGGCATGACTACCCAGACCTGCATAAAAAGTAGGCATCAAATGCCTTAAGAACGGCAAGTGCGTAACGGTTGTGACAGCGGAAGGTTACAGTAATCAGCTGTCATTAGCGGATTTTCAAGGCTTTTGACAAGATTGTGTACCGTAGTGGACTACACCAGGTTATAGTTCCGGGTATTTCATTTCTTAACATCCGCAGCCAGTCACGACTTGAAGAAAACAGTATAAAGTGGTTCTGGTGAATGTGGAATGCTCTTAGGAAAAGTTAGAGAGTCAGAATCTCCGTTAAAGGAACGAAGCGAACGTGTTTGAGGCGAACGCCGAGTTTGAGCGTAGTTCCTTTGCTTTTAGGAGATTCTGGCTCTCTTAGTTTTTCTTAGAGCGTGGAACCTGAACCAGAACCACTTTATACTGTTTTCTTCAAGGATCGAGAGGCCAACTACGTTAATAAATTAAATCCCAATCGACTTATTCTTCTCTATGCCTTATCTTCCGATATCCTTTCTGCAATCCTTTTACCAGAAGTGTCAGGTATCGCAGTACTGCCTCGGTTGCAATCGAGAATACTACGAATAACATGATACACTTCGTTGACATTCCCGTAATTGCGAATAATTTCGGCAGGAAGATGATACATAAGATACAGCCGGTCAGGCATCCTCCCCAGACTACACCGCGGAAGATATTGACCGGTTTACAGATATTGAACAGGATGATGAATCCTACGATCAGAAGCAACATCGTTGCTGCTGTCGAGATATCTGTAGTATTTACGCCAAATGTCTTACCGAATACGACCAGTGCGCCGACCATCAGTACATCGGTCAGGCCTGCCGGCAATGCCTTCAGGAATACATTGGTCAGGAAATGTCCCTGTATTCTTTCTTTATTTGGCTGGAACGCCAGGAAGAATCCAGGTACTCCGATCGTAAACATGCTGATCAGCGATATCTGGGATGGTTCCATCGGATAGGTAATCATCAGCACTACGGAGAATAAGGACAACAGGAAGGAGAAGATATTCTTCACCAGGAACAGACTGGCTGAACGCTGGATGTTATTAACCACCCGTCTTCCTTCCATTACTACCGACGGCATACATGCAAAGTTGGACTCCAGTAATACCACCTGCGAAGCCTGTACTGCCGCGTCACTTCCGGATGCCATGGCTACACTGCAGTCGGCATCTTTCAATGCCAGTACGTCGTTGACACCGTCTCCTGTCATTGCTACTGTCTTGCCCTGGTCTTTAAGGGCGTGTACGAATTTACGTTTCTGATCCGGTGTTACACGTCCGAATACTGTATAATTGGCAACCGCATCTGCAATCTCTGCATCACTGTGAAGAGTCGCTGCATCGACATAACGGTCTGCATTTGCAATTCCGGCTTCTTTTGCCACTTCAGAAACGGTCAGGGGATTATCTCCGGATATAACTTTCACTTCTACACCCTGCTCTGCAAAGTAAGCAAATGTCTCCGGTGCTTCTTTTCGGATTGGATTGGCAAGAAGGACATATCCAAGCGGCGTTACCTTGCCGGTCAGTGCTTTTCCGTCCAGTTCTCCGTCATACGTACCGAATACCAGCACACGGTTTCCTTTTCCTGCATACCTTTCAATCTCTTCTTTATATTCATCAAAATCATCTCTCAGCACGAATTCCGGTGCTCCAAGTACATGTACTTCCTCTTCGTATGTGACACCACTGTATTTGGTTGCAGATGTAAACGGAGTTACAGATCCGGCCTTCTTTCCCGTTCCTTCTTAAAGATATTCTTTTAATGCCTCCATAGTGATGTTATCACTGCTCATTGCTTTCGCAAAATCACCAAGCATTTTCGGAAGTTCCGGCATTTCATCTTTTTTATAATTTAATGTCGGAACCACATCCTTTACACTCATGTTTGTCTCTGTAATCGTTCCGGTCTTATCAACGCAAAGCACATTAACTCTTGCAAGGGTCTCAATACTCTTCATATCGTGAAGTAAAACCTTCTGTTTTGCCAGACGCATTGCACTGACTGCCATTGCCACACTCGCAAGAAGGTATAACCCTTCCGGAATCATACCGATCACAGCCGCCACCATAGAAGTAATACTGCTTCGGAATGGATCTCCGTTAAAGAAGAAGCTCTGCACGAACAGTATAATTCCGATCGGGATCAATGCGATGCCGACAAATTTTACCAGTTTGTCAAGTGAACGGATCATTTCTGACTGCTCACCTTTCTGCATTGCTTTTGCTTCCAGTGTCAGTTTGGAAATGTAGGAATCCACACCTACTGCATCCAGTCTTGCATGACATTCTCCTGCCACAATAAAACTTCCCGACATCAGGTGATCTCCCGGATTCTTGGTAATCTCATCTGATTCTCCTGTCAAAAGAGATTCGTTGACCTGTACACTTCCATGTACCACTTCTGCATCAGCACAGACCTGATTTCCTGCTTTAAAGATTACAATATCATCCAGAACCAGACTCTCCGAATTGACCCGTGAAGTCTTTCCGTCTCTGACCACTGTTGCATGTGGTGCATTTAGCATATTTAATTTTTCCAGTGTCTTTTTAGAACGGATTTCCTGTATGATACCGATCAGTGTATTAAAAATGATGACCGGAAGGAATGTCAGGTTACGGAACGAGCCCACAATTATCAGAAGAATCGCCAGAACCAGAAAGATCAGATTAAAATATGTAAATACATTTTCCTTAATGATCTCTTCCGTTGTCTGCGCCGGAGGATCGACTGATATGTTGCCCCACCCGTCACGCCTGTGTTCTTCTGCCTGCGCCGACGTCAGGCCCTCCTCATAATCCGGCTCGTATCTGGTTGTCGGTGTACGTTCTATTTCATAATCACAGGCTTCTTCCTGCAGTTTTCGTTTTCGCCTGTCGTTTTTTTTCATAGAGTTCCTCCTTATCAGCTGCATTCTACTGTTACATTCTGATTTTATCTATTATTTGTATTTAGTATACACCAGAATATGCCAATATTGTATTAACACTTTATGAATTCTGTATGTATTTTTGCTGAAAATGCAGTTCACATCTTCATGTAAACTGCATCTGCTTCCTCTATATACTCACATTTTCATCCGTACGAAGCAACGCACTTTTCGCAAGCTGATCCGCTTCTTCGTTATAATGATTTCCTGTATGCGCTGCGACTTTGCAGAAAGATATCTTTATCTGCTCTGCTGCTTCCTGCATATGTGCCGCATACTTGCTGGTAAGCGGTGTCTTGGCCCGCCACACGCCTGTCACCCATTTTTCCACACCTTCGTAATCATAGCGGATCTCTACTGCCGGATACTCATGCTCTTTCGCCCATTGCACTGCATTCATCGCGCCGAGCATTTCTCCTGCAACGTTCCGGATCTTCACGCCTTCCGGATCACAGCCGCTTCCGGATTTTCTAAATTCTTCTCCGGCCGGTGTCAGGATCACACAGCCAAATGCATATCTTCCGATGCTTTTTTCAAAGCTTCCGTCCACATAGGCAATCACCATATTTTCCGGCACTTCAACAATTCCTGCTGCTTCTTTTTCTTCATCCTTAGATACATTTGCAGTAGTTGACATTTGCAAGAATGCCATAGCTTCTTCTCTGTCCGTGAAGCCTCTGAACTCTGCTCCGGAGTATCCGGACGTCGCTTTCTGACACTCTGCCCAGGTCTCAAATAATCCTGTCTTATGTCCTTTTCTTACTGCATATATTTTCTTTTTTGCCATATCTATTATCCCTTTCTGAGAATTTCTAAGAATCTATCTCCATATTTTTCCAGTTTATGCTCTCCGACACCCGATACTTCCAACATCTCATCCCGTGTCGCCGGACGCATTACACACATACCGGCAAGCGTCTTATCTGCAAATACCATATACGGCGGTACCTTTTCTTCCGATGCGATCTCACGTCTGAGTTCCCGTAAGCTTTCGAATAATTCTGCATCTTTTTCTGAAAGTTCCGCTGCCACTGAGCCTTTTTTGCGTCTGTTCTTTTTCTCTTTTGATTCAGATTTCTTTTCTGTCTCTTCTTTCGGAAGCTTCATGATCAGCGGTTCTTCCGTTTTCATAAATGCTTTCCCTTCCGGTGTCAGACAGATCACCGGATATTGTTCGCCCTTTTCTTCCACATATTCGCGGAACTGTAATTCCCTTAATATCTGTCGTAATCTCGGAACCGTCCGCTCACTTAACACTGCATATTCCGGATTCTTATCCAGATTCTTGCCCAGGATCTTCTGACTCTTTCCGCCGTGCACGATGTCGATCACCGTCGCTGCCCCGTAATTCCAGTCCAGTGCATCCAGACACCGCAGGATTGTATTCGCCTCCAATGTGATATCTACCTCTTCAAACTGTGTCTGACAGTTCAGACAGTTTCCGCAATAAGAACTGCTCTTTTCTCCAAAATAATTCAAGATATATTGTCTTAAGCATTCTGATGTAAAGCAGTAAAATGTCATCTGTTTCAGACGGTCCAGATCCCGTTCTTTTACGATTTTGCGCGTCTCTTCATCCAACTCACTGTTCTCTTCTCCATTTTCAATAAACAGACAGTTCGTCCTTACATCCCTTGGCTCATAATAAAGAATGCATTCGGACGGCTCCCCGTCACGCCCTGCACGTCCGGCCTCCTGATAATAGCTTTCCATATTTTTCGGCATATTATAATGAATGACAAAGCGTACATCCGGCTTGTCGATTCCCATTCCGAATGCATTTGTCGCCACCATGATCTGCCGCTTTCCGTATATAAAATTCTCCTGATTTTCCTTCCGTTCCTCATCCGATAGTCCGGCATGATATCTGGTCACGGAAAATCCTTCATTTCTCAGATCAAAGCTTACCTGTTCCACGCTCTTTCTCGTCAGGCAATATATAATTCCGCTGTCACCGGATGTATCGTACCCTTTTTCCTTCAGATAACTGACCAGTTCCTTATACTTATCCACAGGCTTCTTAACTGCAAAGAAAAGATTTCCACGATCGAACCCGGTTGTTTCCACATATGGATTCTGAAGCCTTAAGATATCAAGGATGTCTTCTCTTACTTCTGCCGTCGCTGTCGCCGTATATGCACCGACCACCGGGCGGTATGACAGACGGTCCAGAAAATCCAGAATCTTGAGATAACCCGGACGGAAATCCTGTCCCCACTGCGATACGCAGTGCGCCTCATCTACCGCTACAAAAGATATCTGCACCTGCTCAGAGAGTGCAAAATCCAGAAAGCTCTCGGTTTCCAACCGTTCCGGTGCCACGTATATGATCTTGTATCTCCCCTGTTTTGCAAGCTGCAGTGCTTTGTAATACTGTCCGGAAGTCAGAGAACTATTTAAGAAAGCTGCATGGACACCCATCTGGTTCAGCGTTCCAACCTGATCTTTCATGAGTGAGATCAGCGGCGAGATTACGATCGTAATTCCTTTCATCATAAGTGCCGGCACCTGATAACATACCGACTTTCCTGCTCCGGTCGGCATGATTCCAAGCACATCCCTGCCTTCCAGTACCGCTTCTATCACAGGGATCTGTCCCTCCCGGAAATGATCATAGCCATAGTATTGTTTCAGTATCTTTTCTGCTTCTTTGATTGCCTTACTCATTCTTCCCCGACTCCTTACATTCTGTCTTTTTTTGTCCGTTTCTTTTCTACTCATTACTTTTTTGATCCGCAGACTTTCCCACACCCACTATGTTTTACTATCTTATCACATTTGTCTCTATCTTTCATCCTATCTTTACAATCCCCTCTTTCATGGAGAAATCCTTTTGACTTTCCGATTCTTTTTCAGTATAATTGTTTCAGTTTTTGAAATAAAGGAGGACAAACACATGGATTTCCGTCAGATCACCATGATGCAGAAGATAAAATCAGGTATGGATCGTTTTCGTGCCAACCACCCAAAATTTCCGATGTTTTTACGCGCAGTATCACAGGATGCGTTGGTGGAAGGAACGATCATTGAGATCAATGTGACCACACCGGAAGGAAAAAAATATTGTACCAATGTCAAGTTGAAAGCCGATGACATGGAACTTTTTGATTCGTTTAAAAATATGCAGGGTTAATTTTCCCTGCATATTTTTTATTCAGTGGGAACATACTAATTCTGTCATAAATATATAGCAAGGAAGGTATTTATTATGGAAGAAATGTTTTGTTTCCAGTGTCAGCAGACCGCTCATAATTCCGGATGTGAAGGGCGTGCCGGTGTCTGTGGAAAGAAAAGTGACACCGCTAATTATCAGGATGAGCTTACTGGTGCACTGATCGGTCTGTCACGTGCCGTGCGTAAAAAGCTTGCCCTGAATCCGGATGCTTCTTTCGAACATGCGGATGAACTTATCTTAAAAGGGTTATTCACCACCATTACCAATGTTAATTTTTTCAATGATACGATCATCGAACTTATTCATGAAGTAAATGTTGAAAAGGACCGGATCTATCCGGATATCATGAATTATGATGTCCGCCATATCTGGGAAGATCAGGAAGATATCCGGTCTTTAAAGTCTCTGATCCTTTTCGGACTGCGCGGCATGGCTGCTTACGCTTATCATGCTTATGCGTTGGATTATGTAGACAGAAATGTCCTTGATTTCTTCTATGAAGGGCTCGAAGCCATTGCTTCGGAAAAGAGCAGTGACGAATTACTTGCACTCGTATTAAAAACGGGCTAGATCAATTTTCGCTGCATGGAGCTTCTGGATCATGCAAACTCCGGCACTTATGGCAATCCGGTACCGACAGAAGTTCCACTGACCATCGAAAAGGGGCCTTTCATCGTTGTCAGCGGACATGATCTTCATGATATGGAACTGTTATTAAAGCAGACGGAAGGAAAAGGAATCAATATCTACACCCACAGTGAGATGCTTCCGGCACATGGATATCCGGAATTAAAGAAATATTCTCATTTAAAAGGAAACTTTGGAACTGCCTGGCAGAGTCAGCAGTCGGAATTTCACAACATTCCGGCACCTATTTTATTTACTACCAACTGTCTGATGCCGGTCCGTCAGAGTTACTGCGACCGGGTATTTACCACCTCCATCGTGTCATATCCGGATCTGGTGCATATCGGAGAGGACAAAGATTTCACTCCGGTTATTGAGAAAGCTCTGGAATGCAAGGGATATCCGGAAGATCATCCGATGACCGGAATCAACGGCGGGTCTACAGTCACAACCGGATTCGCCCACAATGCTGTTCTTTCTAATGCCGGGCATATCGTGGAACTTATAAAGGCCGGCAAGATCCGCCATATCTTTCTGGTCGGCGGATGCGACGGTGCCGCTCCAGGACGCAGCTATTATACGGATTTCGCCAAAGCCGCACCTATGGATACTTTGATTCTTACTCTTGCCTGCGGAAAGTACCGGTTGAATGACCTGGATCTTGGTTCCATCGACGGTATCCCAAGGATCTTGGACATGGGGCAATGTAATGATGCTTATAGCGCTATTAAAGTTGCTCTTGCACTTGCGGAAGTCTTTGACTGCACCGTAAATGACCTCCCGCTCACCCTGGTTCTTTCCTGGTATGAACAGAAGGCCGTATGTATCCTGCTTACGCTATTATCTCTCGGTGTAAAAAATATCCTGCTTGGACCAACACTTCCTGCATTCGTCTCTGAAAATGTGTGGAAGATACTGGTGGAGAATTATAATATTCAGAAGATCAGTACTGTGGAAGAGGATATGAAGAAAATCCTTGGTTAATGATCTTCAAGATTTGCGAAGAACAATTCATAGAAATCATCTTCAGCCTCGTTCATCGGCGAGTTCTCCCCTCCGCCATTGGTGCTTCTTTTCATTGCGGCATGGAATTCTTCTCCTGCCGCAATCAATTCCATTTCGTATAATTCGTAACCAAGATTCCGGCAGGTCTTGCAGAAGGCAGATAGCGGGTCTGCTTCTGTTCTGGTTACGAGGAGCTGTTGTTTTAACTTTTCGTCTTTTAATGCTTTGTTTTGTAATTCGTCTAATATACTTACTACATCTGCCATAATCCTCAATCCTTTCCTGCTAAAAAAGAGAGTAACACATTTCCTATGCTACTCCCTCGTCTCTAAAACTATTATATGAATTTCATTTTACCTGCGCAAGCTTTATTTTCATAAATGCATTTACTTAAATATGTTTCCCACAGATATCTGCCAGACAGCATTTCTCACAATGCGGCTTCGTCCTCGCTGTACAGACGTCTCTTCCGTGATATACCAGCCTGTGGCAGAAATCACTGCCTTCTTCCGGCGGGATAATCTTCCAAAGTTCCATCTCAACTTTCTTCGGTTCCTTGATTCCATCTACCAGACCGATCCGGTTACAGAGTCTGATGCAATGCGTATCCGTAACAATCGCCGGTTTGCCAAACACATCCCCCATGATCAGGTTCGCACTCTTTCTTCCGACTCCCGGAAGTTTCAACAATTTATTAAAATCATCCGGAACTTTTCCACCATATTCATCACGGAGTATACGCATACAGGCACTGATATCTCTCGCCTTACTCTTTCCAAGTCCACATGGTCTTACGATTTCTTCAATCTCTTCCGGTGTTGCTTCTGCCAATGCGTTGACATCCGGGTACTTTGCATATAAGCCTTCTACTACTACATTGACTCTCGCATCCGTGCACTGTGCTGCCAGACGTACACTGACCAGCAGTTTCCACGCATCGTCATAATCCAGCGTACAGTCCGCATCCGGGTATTCTTTTTTCAGGCGGTCGATGACCACCAGTGCCAGTTCTTTTTTATCCATTTTTATTACTCCTGTTCATTTCCATCCGAAAGCTTCACCATAATATAATCATGATGGATTTCTTTCAGAAATTTATCAAATACATCCGCTGTCTTCATCTTGATACTGGAAGTGTTCACACATGGATGACATCCGAATTCTTCCTGTTCCAGAAGTTCCTCATCCACCAGAAGCTGCACTTTATTCTTCTGATCAAAGATCAGTCCCATGACAGTAGCTGAGCCCGGCGTTACATTCAGATATGTTTCCATGTCTTCTCCCGATGCAAAGGATAATCTCGTGGTCGGGATCTGCTGTGACAGTTCTTTTGTCTTGAGCGCTTTGTTTCCTGGCATCAAAAGCAGATAATATGACGTTTTCTTCCGGTTACATAAGAACAGATTCTTACAGATCTCCATTCCCAGCGCTTTATCAATCTCTTCACAGGCTTCCATTGTCATGACCGCTTCGTGATCCGCTCTGATGTAGGGGATATGCAGACTGTCCAGTATATCGTAAACTTTTATTTCTTTTTCTTTTCGTCCGGATGTGTCTTCCGGGCGTCCATTGTATAACTCCATTTTATCTCTTATCCTATATCAATTTTCTTGTTCCTTCTTTTCTCACTATTATACAATTATCAATTTAGTACTACAAGTAATTTCCAGTTTATAGATTCGATTGCCACACTGTTTTGAAATGCCTATACCCTTTATTCTCCTCTATTCCACTTTCAGATATTTCTCCATCCACACTTCTGCAAGCTGCGTCCAGCTCTGTACTTCTTTCAGCGTTTTGCGGATTCCCTCTTTCTGCTTTTCCGTCCATCTTGCCGGCTTTTTACGTCCGATACCGAACTTCACCAGAAGTTCCTCTCCTTTTTCCTTTGGAAATGGAGTCTCGCCGGCCTCGATTGCCTCTGCAAGCATCTGCACCTGTTCCTGTGTATATCTTTTTCCTTCTTCCTGTCCTATATTCTGCTCTAACCACTCTTCGGTTGCCACAGATAGTCCATGGATTCCTTCTGAAAATACATGCTGTGCAAATGGTACACCAGCCTGTGCACAAGCTTGTGCAAAGAGATAACTGTTCTCCACCGGAACTGTCTGATCTGTTACGGTCTGCCACAGGAAACATGGCGGTGTATCTTTTGTCACATGATTTTCCAGCGACATATAGTCCAGTTCCTGCTCTGACGGCTCTTTTCCAAACAGTGCGACAAATGAATCTCTGTGTGCATATTTTCCTGAAGTGATGACCGGATAAGACAGAATCGCCGCATCTGGGCGGTTGGATATGTTCTGATATGCTTCTTCCGGATCTTCCACATCTTTATTATGTACACAAAGGCTTCCACACAGATGTGCTCCTGCTGAGAATCCGCAGACTGCGATTCTGTCTGGTCTGATATGGAATTCCTCTGCACGTGAACGAATCATGCGGATTGCTCTTGAGATATCGTGTAACGGCTGCATCTTCAGCGGTGCTTCATCTAACTGATTAATCGTATATTCCAGAACGAATACATTGTACCCTGCACCATAGAATTCCATTGCCGGCAGGTGCGCTTCCGATGGGGATACTTCCCGGTATGCGCCGCCCGGTGCGATGATCATTGCCGGATGCTTCTTTTCATCCTCATGAATATAGCTGAACATCACCGGTATAAAGCCATGTGCTGCCGGATAATGATACTCTTCTTTTTTCAAGATTTCGATTCTTTCATTTATCATAATTTTTATCTTCTCCTTTATTCCTTAACAATTACTTATTTCTACCGTTCTTTCCCCATTATACTTCTCTACGTCTTCGAAAACAAATAAGGATATTTCCGCATTTGTGCAAATATAATCGTTTCCACCCGTTTTCGTATCTCATCTGAATAGCCTTCTGCGTTTTCAAGCAATTCTGTCACGTCTTTTTTTGTAAAACGGAACTTTAGATTCATTTTATATAAAGATTCGGAAATATCTAATTGTTCATCGAATGCATTACATATTGTTTTGGGCTGAACCTTCTCCATAAGTGTGTAAATATCTCCCGTCAAAGGATAATCCATCGTTGTATCTGCTAAAAGCCCTGCTCCATTATCAAAGATCGGGCAGTATGCATAATCACCTTTTCCATTCATCAAGACGGCTATGTTATGCATATGCCGGTCTTCATTCAGGAAAAATGCATCTATCGTTAGCAGTTTGTTCATATATACTCCAAAATTCTGAAGTCCCGTCATTCGTTCCACCTGTTGCACTAAGAAACGTAATCTTTCCTCATGACCGGGTATTCTATACATGCTTTTATACAGACTTTCTCCGAAAAAAATTATGAAACAACCTCTATTATTTGTAAACAAAAAACAATTAAAATAATTGTTTTTCATCTTTCCAAACCATCATTTTAATTGTTTTATTGATTTTAATAACTCATCTACAGAATCTGCCACTAACAACTTCTCTTATATACTTTGATATACTAACAAAGACTTCGCATCCTACATCAGATACGAAGTCTTTCTCTTAATTATTTTCTTTTTTTACTAGAGCCATCCGGGACACTAAAAAAGCCACTTTACCTGTCCCCCTGGCTTACTGCGCTGCCAGCTTCAGCATCTTCTCCAGTGGAAGTGCCGCTTTCTGGCGCATCTCCTCATCCAGATTCACCTCCGGCTGCATGGTCTCAAGTGCTTCCTTCACACCTTCCAGACGCACCATCTTCATATTCGGGCAGAACTGTCTGTGCCCTACAGAATAGAATTTCTTCTCCGGATTTTTCTGATGCAATTCATAGAATACTCCCATCTCTGTACAGATGATAAATGTGTTATTTTCTGATTTTGTAGCATAATCGATAATCTGCGAAGTACTTCCGATAAAATCAGATAATTCCAGAATATCTCCTGTACATTCCGGATGAGTCAGTACGAGTGCTTCCGGATGTGCTTCTTTGGCTTTCTGAAGTTCTTCTTTGTGAATACTCTTATGTACATGGCAGAATCCATCATTGAAAATAAAGTGCTTCTCTGGAAGCTGGCTTGCCACGAAACGACCAAGGTTCTCATCCGGGATAAAGAAGATATCTTTATTCGGAAGGTTCTTTACGATTTTCAGCGCATTGGACGATGTTACGCAGACATCAGACTCTGCTTTGATCTCTGCAGTCGAGTTCACATAACAGACTACAGATACATCCGGGTACTCTTTTCTCACTTCTCTGATCTTATCCACGTCTACCATGTGTGCCATCGGACAGTCTGCATGACCGTCTGCCATTACGACTCTCTTCTTTGGATTCAGGATCTTCGCACTTTCTCCCATGCAAGAGACTCCACAGAAAACAATCGTGCTCTCCGGAACTTTGGTTGCAATCTCTGCAAGATAATAAGAGTCTCCTACATAGTCTGCAATCTCCTGCACTTTCCCATCTACATAATAATGTGCCAGGATTACAGCATCTTTTTCCTTTTTCAGTTTTTGGATTTCATTTTTGATTTCTTCGTTCATTTCCGACTTTCACCTCTAAATAAAGTATTCAATGGTCTCTTCTTCCGTAAGTCTTGTCTTTTCATTAAATAAAATGACGACTTCCCGCCCATCGTACGGTCAAATTCCCTTCTTTAACGTATTCTCACTTACCTATCATGCACCGATTCAGCCAATTGTGTCAATGCCTGTTTTAAAATTTCTCGTGGACATGCAATATTTATACGCTCAAATCCCTCTCCGTCCGGTCCAAACATTGCTCCGCTGTCAAGCCAGAGTTTTGCTTTGTTCTCCACCAGATCTTTTAACTGCTCTTCTTTCATGCCGAGACTCTTAAAATCCAACCATAAAAGATAAGTCCCTTCCGGCTCTGTCAGTTTGATCTCCGGAAGATTCTCTTTTAAAAATGTACGGACATAATCCAGATTTCCCTCCAGATAAATTTTCAATTCTTTTAACCACTCTTCACCGGTCTCATAAGCTGCCTGACATGCAACCAGTCCCATCAGATTCACCTGGCTGTAACCGGCTGCTGTCACTTCCGCCCGGAATCTCGCACGAAGCTCCGGATTCGAGATCCATATATTGGAAATCTGAAGTCCGGCAATGTTAAATGTCTTACTTGGTGCGGTACACGTTGTAGTGATTGCAGCGTATTTTTCATCTAAGGATGCAAATACATGATGTATATTCTCTCCATATGTAAAATCACTGTGGATCTCATCACTGACTACCAGCACGTTATGTTTCAGACAAATGTCTCCTATCTTACGAAGTTCCCACTCCTTCCACACACGTCCGACCGGATTGTGCGGACTGCACATCAGAAATAATTTTACATTTTCTTCGACAATCTTCTGCTCGAATTCTTCGAAATTAATCTCGTAATGTCCGTCTATCTGCTGAAGCGGACTATTGATCAGCCTTCTGTGGTTATCTGTGATCACTTCGCTGAACGGATAGTAAACCGGCTGCTGCAGAAGAACTGCATCACCTTCTTTTGTGTAAGCCTTCACTGCCATCGCAAGTGCGAACACCACGCCCGGTGTCTTGATCAGCCATTCTTTTTCTACTTTCCATCCGAAATGCTTCTCATACCATCCGGCTGCTGCCTGGAAGTAATCATCTTTTCCTTCGCTGTATCCGTAGATTCCGTGTGCGACTGCGTCACTTAAGCTTTTCTGGATTCCCGGTGCTGTCTGAAAATCCATATCTGCCACCCAGAGCGGAAGCATATCATCACTTCTCCCTCTTTCTTTTGCGAAATCATATTTCAGGCATTTTGTTCCATGTCTGTCCACTACTTTATCAAAATCGAACTTCATCTGTGCATCCTCCTACGCAAGTGCCTGCTCAAGATCTGCGATTAGATCATCTGCATTTTCAATTCCAACTGACAATCTTAAGAAATCTTCTGTGATTCCAAGTTTCTCTCTTACTTCTACCGGCAGATCTCCATGTGTCTGAAGCATCGGGTAAGTGATCAGTGACTCTACGCCTCCGAGACTTTCTGCATAAGCGATCAGTTTCACACTTTCCAAGAGTTTCCTTGCTGTTGCTTCACTATCTACTTTGAAAGAAATCATACTTCCGAATCCGCTTGCCTGTGATGCATTTACTTCATATCCCGGATGCTCTTTCAGGCCTACATAATAGACCTGTTTTACTTTTTCATGTCCTTTTAACCAGTTCGCAATCTTCATTGCATTGTCCTGCTGTGCTTTCAATCTCACAGATAACGTCTTGATTCCACGTAAGATCAGATAGCTGTCAAATGGTGCAAGGCAGCTTCCCACGGTCTTATATGTATAACGGATCTTCTTTGCAGTCTCTTCATCTGCAGAACACAGGAATCCTGCCAGTGTATCGTTATGTCCGCCAAGGAACTTGGTTCCGCTGTGGATGACCAGATCCGCCCCGAGTTCGATCGGTCTCTGGAATAATGGTGAAAGGAAGGTATTATCAACGATGATTTTCAGATCATGTTTATCTGCAATCTCTTTCATTTTTCTGAGATCTGTGACACGCATGGTCGGGTTACTCGGTGTCTCAATGTAAAGTGCTTTTGTATTCTCTCTGATACCTGCTTCTACAAGATCTGCATCTGCAGTATCTACATAAGAGAACTCCAATCCCCTCTTCCCGCCGACAGATTCAAACATTCTGACAGAACCGCCATACAGATCATCTGTACAAAGGATATGATCCCCGCGGTCAAATAACTCCAGACAAAGACCTACCGCAGCCATACCGTTTGCGCATGCTACAGTATCTACCGCACCTTCCAGTGCCGACATCGTATGCTCAAGCTCTGTTCTTGTCGGGTTGCTCTCTCTCGTATAGTCATATCCGGTAGACTGTCCAATACCAGGATGGGCAAATGTCGCTGCCTGGTAGATCGGTACTGCTACTGAACCGTAAGAATGTGTCTTTTCATCTGTTCCGTTTCCGTGTATACATCGTGTCTCAAATCCGTAATTCATTATTTACCTCTTTCATTGTAATCATCCAGGAAATTATATTCCATGTCATCTTTGTGGTATCCGATAATCGTTCTTAAGTTGACATTATGCACACTCCGGAAAATATTCTTTTCGATAATATCTCCCTGTTTTCTGAATCCCTTGATCAGCTCCTTCATCTCGTCACGTTTGGAACCTCTTCCACCGCCACAGGATACACAGTTCTCTGTGAATCTGCATGCGCACTGAATGAAGTTGAGCTGATTGTAATCCCTCCATGCTATAATGTCATCTTCCTTGATCAGATACATTGGTCTGATCAGCTCCATACCCTCGAAATTCTGGCTATGGAGCTTCGGCATCATCGTCTCCACCTTTCCGCCGTAGAACATCCCCATAAGGATCGTCTCAATCACATCGTCGAAATGATGTCCGAGCGCAATCTTATTGCATCCCAGTTCTTTTGCGTGAGAGTATAGATAGCCTCTTCTCATTCTCGCACAAAGGTAACATGGATTCTTGTCAATATCTGCTACCGTATCAAATATCTGTGTCTCAAATACCGTAAGCGGAATTCCAAGTACTTTGGCGTTATCCTGAATGATCTTCCAGTTATCTTCATTGTATCCCGGATTCATTACCAGAAATACTAATTCAAAATTCGCTTTTCCATGTTTTAACAGTTCCTGAAACAGCTTTGCCATCAGCATGGAATCTTTTCCACCGGAAATACAGACTGCAATCTTATCTCCGTCCTGGATCAGATCGTATTCTCTGATTCCTTTCGTGAACTTTCTCCAGATTCCCTTGCGGAATTTCTTGATGATACTGCGTTCAATCTCTTTCTGCTTCTCTCCGGTAGTATTTTCATCCTGTACGAACTCACTTAGTTTCTTTCTCAAAAAGGAACGATATCCGCCTTCAATAGTCGACGCATCGTATCCGGCTGCTTCCAGTTCATAAACAGCATCGACACTCCATTCACCGGTATGGCATAATACATACACCGGCTTTTCTTTCGGAAGTTCTTCCATACGTTCTTCTACTTCTGCAAGCGGGATGTTGACCGCTCCCGGTACAGAGCCTCTGGTATATGCATCTGCAGGACGGACGTCCAGCACTGTGATTGTATTCTGATCTAATTGTAATAACTCTTCTATCGTGATTGTCTTCATATCTTTTAACCTCTCTTTGTGAGTTGCTGTTCATGCAGCATCTTTTCCTATTAACCAGATAGGTTTTGTTATTTATCTGGTATTATATGACGTTTTTTCCTGTCTGTCAAGGAACTGAAATGTGTTTTAAAAACATTTATCTTTCAAATATACGCTAGAAAAGTTTACCACAAAAAAGAATACTGTACCAGTGGTTTCCCGCTAATACAGTATGTTTTGTTGTTTTCTCCGGACGTTCACTCCGCGCCCATTCGTAAAACCGCACCTTCGGTGCTTTCCGCTGCTTCTCAGCTACTTTTTACTCATAAGCGGGCGCTCCCTCCAAGCGTTAGAAAGACCTGCAATCCTTGTGCAAGCACAAATTGCAAGTCTTTCAACGCTTGTGTGAACTGATATTATATATAATACATATCCTGTCCATAATCAATGTATTCCTGATACTCTTTCTCCAGATCATGCAAGGTTACTGACCGGAGGATCTCTGTCACGCTGTCATTTACCCTGTCGATCACCAGTTTCTGGATTGCTTTGACACTCCCGGTATATTTTCCTTCTTTCGGAAGTTCCTCATCTTCGATGCGGTAGTCACCTTCCAAAGCTTCTATAATAGAAGAAACGGTAATCTCCTGTGGCGGACGGCTTAAGAAATAGCCGCCCTGGGAGCCTTTTATACTCTTTACAATTCCTGCTTTTCTAAGACTTGCAAATACCTGTTCCAGATACTGTGGAGATATCTTGTTCCGCTCTGCAATGCTGTTGAGCGCCACCTGTTCAGTTTTTGAATTGATGGCCAGATCGATCAACGCTCTCAGACCATATCTGCTTTTCATTGAAAGTTTCATATATATCTCCACACTCCTTCATTATTTCTTATTCTACGGCTTTGAATGCCTCATCCAGATCCTGGATAATATCATCAATATGCTCTGTTCCGATTGACAGACGGATTGTATTAGGCTTGATTCCCTGATCCAGTAATTCTTCTTCTGTGCACTGGCTGTGTGTTGTTGTTGCCGGATGGATAACCAGAGATTTTACATCTGCAACGTTAGCAAGCAGTGAGAAGAGTTCCAGATTATCGATGAAATCTTTTGCTTTCTGCGCGTCACCTTTGATCTCAAATGTGAAGATAGATCCTCCGCCATTTGGGAAATATTTCTTATATAATGCCTGCTGCTCCGGATCATCAGATACAGCCGGATGGTTAACCTTCTCTACCAGTGGATGGTTGTTCAGGTAATCTACTACTTTCAGTGCATTCTCAACATGACGCTCTACACGTAATGATAATGTCTCGAGTCCCTGTAAGAAGATAAATGAATGGATCGGAGAAATGGTTGCTCCTGTATCTCTTAAAAGGATCGCACGGATCTTTGTAACAAATGCTGCAGGTCCTACTGCTTTTGTAAAGCTGATTCCATGGTAGCTCGGGTTTGGCTCTGTAAGAGAAGCGAATTTTCCTGATGCTTCCCAGTCGAATTTACCACTGTCAACGATGACGCCGCCGATTGTTGTTCCGTGTCCACCGGTGAATTTTGTTGCTGAATGGATAACAATGTCTGCACCGTACTCGATCGGTCTTACAAGGTAAGGTGTTGCAAATGTATTATCTACAACGAGCGGAATCTTATGCGCATGCGCGATATTTGCAATCTTCTCAATATCTACAACATCTGAGTTTGGATTTCCAAGTGTCTCGATATAGAGTGCTTTCGTGTTGTCCTGGATTGCTGCTTCTACTGCATCATAATCGAAGATGTCAACGAATGTGGTTGTAATTCCGTACTGTGGAAGTGTGTGCTCTAACAGGTTAAATGATCCACCGTAAATATTCTTAGCTGCTACAATATGATCTCCGTTCTGTGCGAGATTCTCGATCGTATATGTTACTGCTGCTGCTCCGGATGCTACTGCCAGTGCTGCAACTCCGCCCTCCAGTGCTGCAATACGTTTTTCGAAAATGTCTTCTGTAGGGTTTGTAAGACGTCCGTAAATGTTACCTGCATCTGCCAGTCCGAAACGTGCTGCTGCATGATCACTGTTGCGGAATACATAAGAAGATGTCTGATAGATCGGCACTGCTCTTGCGTCTGTAACCGGATCCGGACTTTCCTGTCCTACGTGTAACTGTAATGTTTCAAATTTTAACTCTCTATTCTCTCTTGTGATTTTTTCGCTCATTGGGTTGATCTCCTTTTTCTTCATAATTTTATCGTTATTTGTTGATACTGTCCGTTCTGTTTCGGATTCTATATCTTTTTATTCTGTAAATAATGGTGTTGAATAATATCTGTCACCTGAATCTGGAAGTAATGCTACGATTGTCTTACCTTTGTTCTCCGGACGTTTTGCAAGTGCGATAGCTCCTGCAAGTGCAGCTCCTGATGAAATACCTACCAGAACTCCTTCTTTCTTAGCAAGAAGTTTTGCTGTCTCAAATGCTTCGTCTGCTTCTGCTTTGTAGATTTCGTCATAGATCTTGGTATCTAATGTATCCGGAACGAATCCGGCTCCGATTCCCTGAATCTTATGCGGGCCTGCTTTTCCTTCTGAAAGTACCGGTGAAGAAGCCGGCTCCAATGCTACAATCTGAACTTCCGGTTTCTGCTCTTTTAAGTAAGCACCGATTCCGGAAAGTGTTCCGCCTGTTCCGACGCCTGCGATCACGATATCGACTGCTCCGTCTGTATCGTTCCAGATCTCAGGACCTGTTGTCTTCTTGTGTGCTGCCGGGTTAGCAGGGTTTACAAATTGTCCCGGAACGAAGCTGTTCGGAATCTCTTTTGCAAGCTCATCTGCTTTTGCGATGGCTCCCTTCATTCCTTTTGCTCCTTCGGTAAGTACGATCTCTGCACCGTAAGCTTTCAGGATGTTTCTTCTTTCCACACTCATCGTCTCCGGCATCGTAAGAATGATTCTGTATCCTTTTGCTGCTGCAATAGATGCAAGACCGATTCCTGTATTACCGGATGTTGGTTCAATGATCACAGAACCTTCTTTTAAGATTCCTTTTTCTTCCGCATCTTCGATCATTGCTTTTGCAATTCTGTCTTTGACGCTTCCTGCCGGATTGAGGTACTCAAGCTTTACAAGAAGTGTTGCTTCCAAACCAAGTTCTTTTTCTATGTTTACTACTTCCACCAGTGGTGTATTTCCGATCAGTCCTAATGTTCCTTTATAAATCTTTGACATTTTGCTTCCTACCTTTCCTACTTTTTCGGTATGTTTTCTTGATGAATTTACTATACTACCTTAATTCCTATTTGTCAACTATGTTTAGTATGTTTTTGTAATTTTTATTTTTCATGCGCGCAAGCGCAACAACATCGCATTCGTCCCCACATTCGCTTTTCTTTTGTCATTATCCTGCACGCTCCCTTCCGTTCTTTAAACTAAATAAAACCAATCCTTATATTTCCTATTATTTCGATAGGTTTTATAGATTGGTTTTATTATATTACCGCTATGTCATATTTGTCAAGTATGTTTTACAGTTTTATCTGTATATCAAATCAATAACATTTAATATTCCATAATGCTCCGCAACCATCTTCAGCCCTTTTTTAATTTTTTCATGGCTATAATTCCCGGACAATAATTCATCTTCCGTCAATTCATTTAGATATCCATAAAATACAAGCGCTTTTTCTAAAGCTCCTTCTTTATTCGCATCTACAAGTGTTAGTATTTCCTCTTCCAGCTTCTTAATATTGTTTATACCACTTTGTCCGTTCGCAGCTTCTAACATTTTTTTATTTTCACCTTTAATTGCTCCATCTGAAATATCTACAGGTGTACCTATATCCTTGTTTAATAATAATTTCACCATTGTTCTGATAACTTCATTATTTATTCTTATTATATAATCCTGCTCATACATATATTTCACTCCTCCGATTATTAAATCATTCCAAAACTGGATGTTCCGAAATTTTAATACTAGTGTATCTCCGAAAAATACTTTCTCTAAAATATTATACATCCCGGTATCTTCCCGTGTACACTTTTATATCACAAAAAGCTGTCTGGTTAGTTTTCCGATGAAATTGCATTACAGCTTTCTAATATTGCTGATCCTGACCGACCAAGCGAAAATGTAACTTTGGATGTCAGGCTGGTAGAACGGAATTCTGTCTCTACACAATAACGAAATGATTAATAACTTTTTTATAATATGAACCATATAATAGAAATCGGTATTATCTGTCTTCTGTGATCTTACCGTCTTCTATATAAAGGATTCTTTCCGAATATTCCGCCACACTGATATCATGTGTAACCATGATGATCGTCTTGTGCATTTTAGAATGGATCGTGCTGAATACATCCATTACAATCTCTGTTGACCGGGAATCGAGGTTTCCGGTCGGCTCATCTGCAAAAATCACATCCGGCTGATTTAGCAGTGCTCTGCAGATAGCCGTTCTCTGTTTCTCTCCTCCGGATAATTCATATGGATATTTTCCCAGAAGATTTTGGATTTGAAAAGAAACCGCCAGTTTTTCCGCTTCTTCTTTACATACTTTATCATCTTTATGATCAAGGATCATCGGAAGCATAATATTTTCAAACACAGACAATGAATCCAGCAGATAATAATCCTGGTATACGAATCCCATGTCCTGACGTCTGATCCTCGCAAGACGGTCTCCTCTTAGTTCTTCGCTGTCGACTCCTTTAAAATACAATTTTCCTGATGTCGGACGGTCGATCAGTCCAAGTAACTTTAACAATGTCGTCTTACCGGATCCGGATTTTCCCATGATAGAGATAAATTCCTGTTCTCTGATTTCCAGATTGATGTCTTTTAGTACTTCAATTTCTGTCTCCCGCCGATCCGAAATCACATATTTCCGGGACATATTTTCCGTTCTTAATAATACATTATCTTTCATCTCTCATCCCTGCCTTTCTGGAAAACACCTGATATACTGCCACAACATACAGCATTCTTAAGAGAAGTACACCAGCTGTTAACACCCCTTCCATTCGTATACACGTTTCTGCTATGGTCTCTGGAAACATCCTTGCTCTCAAAACAGCTCTAAGGAATAATACCATTGCTGCAAGCATGATACATGTCGGAGAAACATAATAGAAACAAATCTCTTTCCGATAAACCTTTCTTCTTTCTTTTCCACTCATCCCCAGATTTTTAAGAAATCTTTCTCGTAAAATAATTTCCTTTAATTCCATCTGACACATCGTATAGAAAATGATCATATCTACGATTATGACCATAATCATCAGATAACTGTTGATCAGAATTTTTACGGCCCTTTCTGATATGATATCTGCTTTTGCACTCTCCGAATCATAATGAAATCTCACGGTAGAATCATAGTTTCCTATATATTGGTGTGCCTCTTCTTTCTTTTCCAGTAACTGGTCTATCCGTTCCAGCATCTTATTTCTATTATTTATTCCTGATTTTACAGATATCAACACCAGTTTTGTCGGTCCTTGGATTATCGTTGCTTCTCCGTAATAGCTCTTTGCATCTTCGGCTGGAATTCCCCAGATTGCATCTGTTTTTTTCCATTCTTTTTCTGCCTTTTCAAAGTATTTATCCGAAAATACAACGATGTTCTCACTTTTTTCTGTACTATAGCATCCGGTCAGACTCCCTATTTCTTCTCCCGTTACCACTCTTTCTATATAAGTATTTTTCTTATCTCTCCAGTCATACTCTGCGGCTGGTACACCTATGTGAATATTTGGCCGGGATTTTCCATAAAACCAGTCCATCGGCTGTGCTTTTACGGAGCGATCCTGCTGGTGCACCAGGTAAACCTTTTTCCCTTCTGCGTCCAGATCCATCTTTTGGGCTTTATCCTCTTTATGGATTGCTTTTTTTAACCTGTGATATGTCGTCTCTGAAATTCCAATCTCCTGTCCCTGAATCCGTTGTTCCGCTCCCCTTTCGCCACGTTCTGTTTTATCTGCCGTTGCAACACGCACCATCGGATATTCCTCAATATGAATATCTGACTTATATGTTTCTTTCAAATTCTTTAAAAGCTTTTCATCCTTATCATCTGCAATACACATAAAGTCATATGGATATAATGATGAGACCGGCTCTGCGGTAGCCGTACTGATTACCTGGAATCCAAAATAAAAACAGACCAGAAAATTCAGTATAAAGAACAAGACTCCATATCTTACAACCGTTTTAGACCGGTAATACAATTTATTGCGTTGCAGCAGATGACGGTAGTAGTTTCTTTCCTGCTTGTTCCGTATATAACTTAATATCAATGCCATACCACTTCGCAATATCAGATATGTTCCTGCAAAGAACAGACCAAGCAAATATACACTTTCATGATTATAAATTTTTCCATATTGTACTACGGCATAACTACAGCAACAGATTCCTATTACCAGTTTTCCACCCGTAAACCTTCCGGTCAGCTTTTCTTTTCTTACACTTTCCTGTGTACTGGTTATGATTCTAAAATCTGCTTCCAGTTCTTTCATAAGTAAAAAACTCAGTCCGTAAATTCCAAGAGCGAACAGACAGATTACCGGAAACGTAAGCTTTGAATAACTACCGGTCTTTCCTTCTATACCGACCATATCCGTAATAAATTTCCGGAATATCAAAAACAGTCCTTTTCCCACAAAGAAACCAATGAACGTTGCGGCCACATAGCAAATACCTGCTTCTGTCCAGATCATCTTCCTGGTATCTGACATTGATATTCCCATTCTTTTTAATAACATATACTGTGGAATACGTTTTCCAAGATAAGAAACCATTACCGTAATGATCAGAACGATAGCACAAAATAATAACAACATTCCCGCATAGACAAATTGACGGCTGATTCCGTCCTCCTGTAGAAACAATACCTCACTGGAATGCTTCGCCGAAAGGATCTGATAGCACATACTTCCGGAATATGCAATTGCAACTATCAGCATCTCACAGATAATTAACAATATTGTTTCTTTTCTGTTATACAGCATGTTTTTCCAGATGACTGTCTGGAATAAATTATTTTGTTTCTTTTCCGCCCGTAGATCTTTTATTCTCTGCATATTCCAATCCCCCTTGTTATTTTCTTAATGGGATTGTAAGCCTTCAAGTTACTTGAATGTCAATAGAATATACAGAGAACCCCGGAACAGACAATCACTGTGTCTTACTTTCTTTTATCATTTGCACAAAATATTCATGTACACTTGTGTCATCATTCAGCTCTGGATGAAATGCTGTCGCAAGCTGATTTTCCTGTCTGGCCGCTACCACTTTTCCATCTACTACGGCCAGTGTCTCTGCATTTCCATAGACATCAGCAATATATGGCGCACGGATGAATGTCATTGGAATCTTTCCAAGTCCTTTCATCTCATCTTCTGTGTAAAAACTTCCAAGCTGCCTTCCATAAGCATTTCGCTTTGCCAGAATATTCATCGTACCAAAGCATTGGACTCCATCTTCCACCTGATCTGCCAGCAGGATCAGACCGGCACAAGTTCCAAATACCGGAAGTCCGTCTTCAATCTTCTCTTTTAATATATCGTAAATATCCAGCTCGATCAGAAGCTTTCTCATAACGGTGCTTTCCCCGCCCGGAAGGATCAGTCCGTCAAAAAAACGATCCAGATCTTCTTTTTTACGGATTTCGAAATGTTCCACGCCCAGGCGATCCAGCATCTGTCCATGTTCTAGGAATGCTCCCTGCATTGCCAAGATTGCAATTGTCATTTTACTTTCCTCTTTCTGCCATTAATAATTCAATTTCCTGTTCATTGATTCCTACCATTGCTTCGCCAAGATCTGTCGAAAGTTCAGCAATCAGTTTTGCATCTGTGTAGTTCGTAACTGCTTTCACAATAGAAGCCGCACGCTTTGCAGGATTACCAGATTTGAAGATTCCGGACCCTACGAATACACCTTCTGCTCCAAGCTGCATCATCAGTGCCGCATCTGCCGGTGTCGCAACTCCGCCTGCTGCAAAGTTTACGACCGGAAGCTTTCCATTTTCATGAACATATTCCACAAGATCAACCGGAACCTGTAACTGTTTTGCTGCTTCGAATAATTCATCTGCTCTTAAGTTCTGGATACGGCGGATCTCCGCATTCATGGCTCTCATATGACGTACTGCCTGTACAACATCTCCGGTTCCCGGCTCGCCTTTTGTACGGATCATGGATGCACCCTCTGCGATACGGCGGAGTGCCTCGCCGAGATCTCTTGCACCACATACAAATGGTACTTTGAACTCTTTTTTATTAATGTGGTAAATGTCATCGGCCGGTGAAAGTACTTCGCTTTCATCGATATAATCAATCTCGATTGCTTCCAGGATCTGCGCTTCTACAAAATGTCCGATTCTGCATTTTGCCATAACCGGAATGGATACCGCTTCCTGAATGCCGCGGATCATCTTCGGATCGCTCATGCGGGAAACGCCGCCTGCTGCACGGATATCTGCCGGGATTCTTTCCAGTGCCATGACTGCACATGCACCTGCTTCTTCTGCGATCTTTGCCTGCTCCGGAGTTGTTACATCCATGATAACTCCGCCTTTTAACATCTGTGCCAGCTGCTTATTTAATTCATATCTGTTCTCTTTCATAATTCCTGTACCTTTCCTATCTGTTTTCTGTGAATTTTCTTTGAGTCTTATCATACGCTCATCTGGTATTTTTCAAACAGCCAATTTTCATGTTTTTGTGCATGCCAGTTTCGCATAAAAAATACAGCAGACTTTTGCCTGCTGTACATTTTCTTGTTTTTTATTCATTTACATTTACAGATCCAGCTTGCCGCACTTCTCTTCATGATTATTTACCAAATCTGCAAGTGTCACACTATCCACATACTGGTCGATTACTTTTTTAAGTCCTTCCCAGAACTCAAGTGTGGAACACTGATCCTGTCTCTCGCAGCGATTCGGCACGTCATCCAGACACGCAATCGGCGCAAGGCTTCCTTCCGTTGTACGGATAATATCTCCGGCTGTATATTCTTCCGGCTCTTTCGCCAGCATATAACCACCGTTATTGCCACGATAACTTCTTACATATCCGGCCTTTGTCAGCATCGGCATAATCTGTTCCATATATTTTAATGTAATTCCCTGTCTTGCCGATATGTCTTTCAGACGAATATATTCCCCATTTGCATTCTCTGCCAGATCAATCATAATTCTCAGTGCATATCTGCCCTTTGTTGATATCTTCATAGTACTTCACCTTTCATCCAGGTCTCTTCTCCCGGTTCATCTCCTACTTAATTACTATGATATCACATTTTTTGACAAATGCCAATCCTCCGAACCATTCGTCCGTTATCCTTTTTCGCCTTTTTTAATCCTGGAATGTCTTCAAAGCATCAATTGTTCTCTGAATCAGATCTTCCAGTGTCCATCCAAGCATAACCGTGACTCGCCGTTGCATGGATGATCTTCTCATCGATTCCCCGTTCTTTCATGATCTCCTGCGATTTGATACAGTGTTCTTCCGGATATTTCTCAAAATCCAGATCGTGTAAAAGTCCTACGATTCCCCAGAAATCTTCCTCATCCGCAAACCCGAGCTCCCTTGCAAAATAACGCATCGTATTCTCTACCGTCTGTGCATGCAGGAGATGAAATTCATCCTGGTTATATTCGGTTAATGATATCACGGAACTGCCATTTGTCAATCAGATATTGGATCTACTTTATTTTATACAGAGAATACATTGCAATGAAATCACTTAGTTTTTGTCAGAAATTTTTTGTAACTGCTATCAATCGCAAATGCTCCAAGCGGTGCAGTCAGTACAATTGCAAGCACTGCTACCGTCAGAACCACATCGCCACACGCAAATCCAAGCGCCAGTGGAATTCCTCCGATTGCAGCCTGTACGGTTGCTTTCGGTGTGTATGCCATCATCGTAAATAACTTTTCTTTTCCATTCATATCCGTTCCAAGCAGACATACAAAGACCCCTGCCATTCGGAAGATCAGTGCGCCACAGATTAAAACGACTGCCTTGAGTCCTACATGAGACAGATATCCGATATTTACAGTCGCACCGACCAGTACGAATAAGAATACCTCTGCTGCCACCCACATCTTTCCACATTTTACTGCAATCCTTTTTGCAGCCACTTCCCTGTATTTCTGTAAGCCCACTCCCAGAAACATCACTGCAATTAACGCCGAGAACGTAATTGCAGTTGTCATATGATCTTCTGCCACTACCAGTAAAAATGAAATACTGAGTAAGATTAATACCTTTACGGTATCCCGGATATGTACTTTCTCAAAATACCGTGCAAGAAGCCATCCAGCAAGTAATCCAATGATCATTCCCAGGATAATAGATATCGGAATATTCAGGAAACTCATAACCGATACGCTTTTTCCCTGCATAATCCCCGTAAATGTCGTAAACAGCACAATCACATATACATCATCCACGGATGCTCCGGCCAGGATCAACTGTGGGATTCCTTCCTCAGTCCCATATCCTTCTTCCATTAATTTCACCATACGGGGCACAACAACAGCCGGGGAAACTGCGGCAAGAACAGAACCTAAGATCGCCGCTTCCAATAACGAAAGTCCAAGTAAGCAGGGTGCCAGAAGCAATATCCCAAGTAATTCAAAACTTGCCGGTACAAAGCACATCATTACCGCCGGACGCCCAATCTTCTTAAGTCCGGACACATCAAGTCCCAGTCCTGCCCGCATCAGGATAATGATCAGGGCCATCTTCCTGAGTTCTGATGAGATGTTCAGAATATTCGGATCTAACAAATCCAGTACATACGGTCCGAGTACGATACCAGTTAGTAACATTCCCAGAAGTCCCGGCAATTTTAATTTTTTACAAATCCAGCTCATACTCATACCACAGAGCAGGATCAGTGCAATACTTAATAACATAAAAATTCCTTCTTATTCATCTTTTTTAAACCAAGACAAAAGATCTCTCCGCATCAGTTTCTCCATCAGATTCAGATTCGGGTCCGAATGCTCCAACTCTCTGGAATAGCGGTATACCGTATCTACCACATCTTCCATCTCCAGCATCTTCTCGTTCTTCAGCCACTGTGCCATCAGAAGTTCATGGATCAAAAGTACACTGACTACGGCCATCTGTACCTTCACATATGCCTCTCCGTCATAGACTGCACCGCAGAAATAGGTACTGATGAAATATACCAGAAGCTGCTCATACCAGATCTCATAGTCCGGCATGTGTGTATTCAGCCATGTGTGGAATTCCTGCTTATTCTTTGTATACTGTTCTTTGTACTTTGTACATTGTTCTTCACTGGCGCTGCAACCAATATCTCCGTAGAGTAAACTTTCTGCCTCAAGAAGATGCGGTTCCCAGTCATCCCTTAAGCGTTCCATCAGATACTGATTCCGGAACATTTTCTTAATAAATGCATAGTTCTCATCTTCTGATAATTTTGCTTCTACAAACTGTACTGCCTTCTCTGTCTGATATTTTTCAAATACATCATCAATTGAAAAGATATCTTCTCTCTTGATCCGCACCTGCAAGTCATGTGCAATTGCCAATACCAGCCCCACACGCAAATCCAGCTTCTTATCTCTGTCCTGAAGAATATCGATCATCACTTTTCTTGCATCTACCAGTTTTGAATACAGAAACGGGTCAAAATCATCATATTCTTCTTCCTTGTTACTTTCATAAGTCAGAAAACGCACCGGTTCCTTTTTACCAAGCAGAATTCTTGCTACCTCCGGACAGGATACAGACAGCGTCATCTCCCGGACATCTTCGAATTCTTCTACGTGTCTCGGATACATCTTGCAGGTCCGGCACAGGCTGTTCTCTCCGAGCGCAGTATACATATCACAGAGATTCTCATCATTTAAAAAGGCACATCGCTTATTCTTGTCCTGCTTAAATGTTCCCTCTTTCCAGTTAATGGACCGTCTTAATCTTTTTCTGAAAGATCCGGTTACTTTTTTGTATTTTTTCAGTGCCGCCTCATCTGCTACGATCTGCCAGCCGGCACAGCAGGTATCTTCACATTTTCCTGCAATACAGGAAAATTCATGATAATAATCCGGAATTGTATATAACATTGATTCTTCCTCCAGTTTTTATACAAAATCAATTCAACTTTGAGCATTATACCACATAATTTTTTCTAAAACAGCCATTTCGTTTGAACAGGTGCAAAAAGCACAAAAAAGCCCCCGGGCACTTTAGGAGGAAAAGCCCGGGGGAATCGCATAACTTACATTAGTATATAAATGGATTCTCAAGAATTTATTTTTATTATTATCTCAGTTTATTTAATAAAACTTACATGCTTACAGATCTCTTCTGTAGCAGCATCTTTCTTCTTATTGTATTCAACCTTTCTTTCTTCAAAGAGGTTGTCTCCGTTTGCATCGATAGAAACGATCAATGGTCCGAATTCTTTTACGCGGCAGTTCCAGAGTGTCTCCGGCATACCAAGATCTCTCCACTCAGCTCTTACGATCTCTTCTACTTCTGTAGCAGCTACTACAGCGTTACCTGCAGGGAATACGCAGTGGATTGCTCCGAATTCTTTACATGCACGCTCTGTATTTTCTTTCATACCACCTTTACCGATGATCACACGTACACCAGTCTCTTTTACGAATTCGTACTCGAATTTTTCCATTCTCATACTTGTTGTCGGTCCTACAGATACCATTTCGAATTTGTCATTTTCCAGTGGACGGATGATCGGTCCTGCATGAAAGATTGCGTTGTTTCTTACATCTACAGGAAGTTCTCTTCCTTCTTCTACCAGACGGCGGTGTGCAACGTCTCGGCATGTTGTCATGCTTCCGTTCAGATATACGATGTCGCCGATCTTGATGTCTTTTAAGTCTTCTGCTGAAATAGGTGTTGTTAAGATTTTTTTACCGTTCTTTACTTCTACCATTATAATTCTACCCCCGTATGTGTTGTGATTGTGTAGTTCAGGTCCTTATCAAATACAATATGTCCTCTTCTGTGGCTCCAGCATCCTACGTTAACAGCTACACCGATTGTAGATGGGTGACGTGCTGTATTCTCGATATTAACGCCCATTACAGAATATTTTCCGCCCATACCCTGTGGTCCAAGGCCAATTGCATTGATTCCGTCTTCAAGAAGGGTCTCCATCTTGGCTGCTCTTTCGTTCTCATTGTGTGATCCGATCGGACGCATCAGTGCTTTCTTAGAAAGAAGTGCTGCCGTCTCAACAGATGTTGCCACACCTACGCCAACGAGAAGCGGAGGGCAGGCATTCAATCCGTATGTTGTCATAACGTCCATAACGAACTTTGTAACTCCTTCGTATCCTTCACCCGGCATCAGAACCATAGCTTTTCCCGGAAGAGTACATCCGCCACCAGCCATGTATGTGTAAATTTCACATTTGTCACTATCCGGAACAATGTCCCAGAATACAGTAGGTGTTCCTTTACCAACGTTTTTACCAGTGTTGTACTCGTCAAATGTTTCTACACTGTTATGACGAAGTGGTGCTTCAAATGTAGCTTTGACTACAGCTTCTTTAAGAAGGCCTTCCAGTTCACCGATGAGTGGGAAGTTTGTTCCACATTTTACCCAGAACTGTAATACACCTGTATCCTGACAGCTTGGTCTGTTGAGTTCTTTTGCCAGA
>ENA-ORUQ01000666-ORUQ01000666.1-human-gut-metagenome-genome-assembly--contig:-NODE-666-length-36789-cov-4.110497_pt1 | contig 36789 bp, 33 predicted proteins | sample MGYA00242081_ERZ509211 | MGnify/ENA primary metagenome ERZ509211 (study PRJEB26280, sample SAMEA2338785) | human gut metagenome | biome: human gut; feature: human-associated habitat; material: faeces...
CGCCCCATACCGGACGCATAACATCATCGTTCTCATACTGGATAGAACTTGTTGTTACAGAAATCAGGGAAGCGAACTTCTTGAAGTTCTCTGGCAGTCTTGAAGAATAAAGAACTGTCAGGTTCGGCTCTGGTGAAGGTCCCATGTTGTTCAGTGTGTGAAGGAAACGATAGTCGTTCTTTGTTACCATAGAACGTCCGTCCTGTCCAAGTCCACCAACCTCAAGTGTTGCCCATGTCGGGTCTCCTGAGAACAGCTGGTTGTAAGATGGGATTCTTGCGAACTTAACCATACGGAATTTCATTACCATGTGGTCGATGATCTCCTGAGCTTCCTTCTCTGTGATCTTTCCAGCCTTCAGGTCTCTCTCAATATAGATATCAAGGAATGTAGAGATACGTCCTACGGACATAGCTGCACCATTCTGTGTCTTGATTGCTGCAAGGTATCCGAAGTACAGCCACTGAGCTGCTTCGTGAGCATTCTTAGCCGGCTGAGAAATATCGAATCCGTATGCTGCAGCCATCTCTTTCATCTCTTTCAGAGCTTTGATCTGATCTGCAAGTTCTTCACGAAGACGGAAATCCTCACCCTTCATGCCGTGTCTTGCGTAACGCTCGAAGTCATACTGTTTTCTCTCGATCAGGAAGTCGATACCATACAGTGCAACACGACGGTAGTCACCTACGATACGTCCACGTCCGTATGTATCCGGAAGTCCTGTGATGATCTTGTTATGACGAGCTTTTTTCATCTCTGGTGTATAAACATCGAATACACCCTGGTTATGTGTTTTATGATATTTTGTGAAGATCTCATGCAGTTTCTCGCTTGGCTGGTATCCGTATGTTGTACAAGCCTGCTCTGCCATCTTGATTCCACCGTAAGGCATGAATGCTCTCTTCAGTGGTTTGTCTGTCTGCAAACCAACAACCTGCTCAAGGTCTTTCATGCTCTCATCGATATATCCTGGGCCGTATGCTGTCAGACCGGAAACAACTTCTGTCTCCATATCGAGAACTCCGCCCTTAGCTCTTTCTTCTTTCTGAAGTTCCTGCAGTCTTCCCCATAATTTGTCTGTTGCTTCTGTTGGTCCCTCAAGGAATGCCTCATCACCTTCATATGGTGTGTAGTTCTCCTGGATGAAATCACGCACGTCTACAGAGTGTGTCCATTTTCTTCCCTTGAAGCCAGCCCACTGCTCAAAATTAGCCATTGAAAAATCCTCCTATATTCTTTCCTAAAATAGTTTTGTAATTGTTTTACGGGCATAGTATAACACCGTGTTAAATAAATGACAAGCGTAAAATCGAGAATAAATATCGGAAATTGCTTTGTATTCGATTTAGTACAAAATATACGAAAAAACGCCCATTTTACGGGGAATTGTACGAACTTTAGTACAGTAAAAATGTACCGTAAAAAGAACATTTTCCCCATGTGTACAGTCGGATTCATATGCAAATAAACAGCCTGCTTTTCTTCCCGAAAATCATCTAGGTACTTTTCCTCTATGATAACGATTTCGTTTCATGTTTTCTCTATATTTTTGTCAATGGAGTTACGTTCTGTTTTTTGATATAATAGTGCATTAGAGTATCTATATTTAGTTTATGAAAGAGGAGTATTATGGAAATCAGAAAGACAAAATCAGAAGAACTTGAAGTACTTCTTAAGATGTACGAACATGCACGCAGATTCATGGCAACTCATGGAAATGCTTCTCAATGGGAAAACAATTATCCTTCTCCACAATTAATTCTAGATGACATCACTGAGGGGAACAGTTATGTCTGCACAGAAAAGGACCAGATAGTTGCTACTTTCTATTATAAAGAAGGGGCTGATCCGACTTACATGCGCATCTACGAAGGTGAATGGACCAACGACTCCCGTTACGGAGTTGTTCATCGCATCACTTCCACCGGAAATGTAAAAGGTGCTGCTTCCTTCTGCCTGAACTGGGCCTTGGAACAATGCGGCAATATCCGTATTGATACACACCGGGACAATATCGTAATGCAGCATCTGTTAGATAAGAATGGATTCAAATATTGCGGAATCGTATATGTTGAGGATGGAACAGAACGAATTGCTTATCAGAAAGTGGTTTAATAATACCAAAATCCATAAAGCAAGGAGCAGAGACATTTGATTTTAATGTCTCTGCTCCTTGTTACTATATGTCTCACAGAATCTTGCTGCGAAGGATGGTTCTTCTCCACCTGAATAGAGATGTGAGATATCTCCTACTTTCAATCCACGGAAATATGCCGTTCCCTGTTCTCTCTCTTCTGTTACTACTTCTGTCACAGAAGTCGGTGCAAGCGCAAGGCAATGCCAAAGCACGAATGGTGATACATTCCATAAATGGGACAACAGCACGCAGCTGATTCCGAAATGGCAGAAAAATGTCACTGTCTCATCACTTTCTTTCTCCACACGATAATGCGCCCCTTCTCTTACATATCCATGCTCTGCGAGAAAGCGATCAAATTCTTCAATCACATGATCGTATACTTCTACAAGATCAGAATTTTTCGCCACTTCTGTTTCACGCCATGCATTTTTATCCATATAAGCTTCATGTTCTGTCCAATACCCCGGAACCATATCCCATGCAATTCTAGGCAGGAAATGCTCACCTTCTTTTTTCACATCGGGATATGCTTTTTCAAGTTCCGGATTTTTATTCAAATCAACCTGCGCCGGGAACTCTTGCAGCCAATCCAATATTTCTGCTGTTTTTCCAGTTACCTCAAGACATGGAGTCGCCGTATCCTTCGCTCTTCCAAGTGGAGACTTATAGCATTCCCCCATATTCATAGATACTGCACGTTTTGCAAGCAGTGCCGCTTCACGTCTTCCTTTTTCTGTTAATGTGTCATTTACATAATCCGGATCTCCGTGACGGATCAATAGAATTCTCATCGTGTTTCTCCTTTGTAATTAATTATTTTCTCCAGCCAATCCTCTGCCAGTTTTGGCCAACTCTGTACTTCTTTCAGTGTCCTTCGTATCTCTTCTTTTTGCTCTACTGTCCATTTCGGTGGCTGTGTTCTTCCAATTCCATTTTTCACAAGCAGTTCTTCTCCCATTTCCTTTGGAAATGAAATTTCTCCCGCAAGGATTGCTTCTGCCAGCATACGGAGTTGCTCCTGTGTATAAGGTTCTCTCCCTCTGCGTTCCAGCCAGTCCTCTGTTGCAACAGACATTCCATGTACGCCTTCTGAAAATACATGGTGCGCAAATGGAACTCCTTCTTCCAGACATTTCTGGGCTAAAAGATAGCTATTCTGTACCGGAACGGTTCCATCCGTTGCTGTCTGCCAGATAAAACATGGTGGCATTTCTTTTGTTACATACTTTTCAATTGACATATATTCCAGCTCTTTTTTTGTAGGATTCTTTCCAAACAGAGCTACAAAAGAATCTTTATGTGTGTACTTTCCTGTAGTGATTACCGGATAAGACAGCACAGCGGCATCCGGTTTGTTTGAAAACTTCTGATATTTTTCATCCGGATCCTCGATATCCGTTCCATGCACACACAGACTCGCACACAGATGTCCTCCGGCTGAAAATCCACAAACCACGATCTGATCCGATAAAATATGCAGCTGTTCTGCACGAAAACGGATCATTCGCATTGCTCTGGAAATATCTTTCAGCGGCTGAAGCTTTAATGGTGCTTCATCCAGTGGATTCACTGTATATTCAAGGACGAACACATTATAACCGGCCTGATAAAATTCCATAGCAACCAGATGTGCTTCCGAAGGCGATACAAGTCTGTAACCGCCTCCCGGAACAACCAGCATCGCCGGATGCATCAGCTCATCCTCATGAATATAGCTGACCATAATCGGGATAAAACCATGCGCCGCAGGGTAATGATATTCTTCTTTGTGCCATAATTCTATTCTTTCGCCTATCATGTGTTAATTCCTCCTGTGTGATTTATAATTTGTGCTTTTCTGTTATTCTTTTAGGAGCACGGACTTTGCTCGTTGCTCGCGTAAAAAAGCCACGAAAGACAAGATCCCCCAACCTTGTCTTCCATGACTCCCATTACATACACTCAACTTGCTTTACAGTTCGAATCCTTCCAGATATGGATTCTCTGCCTCAGAAAACTTCTCTTCCTCAACCATCTGCGCGATTGCCGGGTCAAGTGGCATCTTTCCGAGAACCGGAACATTAAGATCTTCTGCAATCTCATCAATGTGGCTTTCTCCAAATACTTTAATCTCTTTGCCACAATCCGGACACTTCACATAGCTGTAGTTCTCAACAATTCCAAGAACCGGAATATTCATCTGCTTCGCCATTCCATATGCCTTCTTCACGATCATCTGTACAAGATCCTGCGGAGATGTAACGATCACAACGCCATCAACCGGAAGAGACTGGAATACTGTCAGCGGAACATCACCTGTTCCAGGTGGCATATCAACGAAGAGATAATCAAGATCTCCCCACATAACATCTGTCCAGAACTGCTTTACAACACCTGCGATCACTGGTCCCCTCCAGATAACCGGTGCTTCCTCGTCTTCCAAAAGAAGATTGACAGACATGATCTTTGTTCCGTCTGCTGCTTCACATGGAAGAATTCCCTGCTCGGTTCCTACTGCCATCTCATGAAGTCCGTACATCTTTGGGATAGATGGACCTGTAATATCTGCATCCATGATACCAACATTATATCCTTTTGCTCTCATCATTCTTGCAAGGGATGCTGTCACAAGTGACTTACCAACACCACCCTTTCCACTGACAACGCCGATCACTTTTTTAATAGATGAATACATGTTCATCGGTTCATGCATATCAACTTTCTTACTTGTGCATGTTCCTGCACTGGCACAGCTGGCGCAGGATTCCTCTGAACATCCTGCTGTTTTCTGCTCTTCTGCCATAATACCATAACCTCTTTTCTACAAATAAATAGTGGTATCATTGTAGCACATTTTCTCACAGAATGATAGGCTGAACCTATGCTTTTATTTTTCTAAGTGTTATACTTATGTTAATTGTTATGTTAATTGTTATGTTAATTCTTAATTCATTCTAACTTGAATACAATTAGAAAGGAGTTTTCCTATATGCCAGTAATATCCGAGCAGCTCAAGCCAATCGATACTGTCAATGGATTCCAGATCCGTCCCGGCTTTTTCCGTGAATTTGGTGCAGTCGCTATCCCAGGTGGTGTCAACTTTACGATTCATACACACGGAGCTACCTCCTGCGAACTTCTGCTGTTTCACCGCAAAGCCGAAGAACCTTACGCCGTGATTCCATTTCCGGAAAGTTACAGGATCGGATTCTGCTATTCTATGATCGTCTTTGATCTGGATATCGAAGAATTTGAGTACGCCTATCGATTGGATGGTCCTTATGATGAAAAGAAAGGACTCCGTTTTGATAAAAACAAAATCCTGCTGGATCCTTATGCACGCGCCGTTACCGGACAGAGCCAGTGGGGGCATGTAAATAACGCCCAGCATGGTTATCGTGCCCGTGTGGTACAATCCAACTTTGACTGGGGTGACCAGCGTCACCATTCTATTCCTATGGAAGACTTGATCATCTACGAGCTACACGTCCGCGGATTTACCATGGATGAAAGTTCCGGTGTTAAGCACCACGGTACATTCGAAGGCCTGCGCGAAAAGATTCCTTATTTGAAAGAACTTGGAGTCAATGCTGTTGAACTAATGCCAATCTTCGAATTTGATGAGATGCGTGATGTACGATTGATTGATGAAAATGAACTTATTGATTTCTGGGGATATAATCCAGTCAGTTTCTTTGCACCAAATACAAGCTACTGTTCTTCTATGGAATATAACCGCGAAGGACTGGAACTCAAGACACTGATCAAAGATCTCCATGACAATGGTATAGAAGTAATCCTCGATGTCGTCTTCAACCACACTGCTGAGGGAAATGAATTCGGTCCGTGCTTTTCTTTCAAAGGCTTTGACAACAACATTTACTATATGTTGACTCCGGACGGACATTATTATAATTTCAGCGGATGTGGAAATACACTGAACTGCAATCACCCTGTTGTACGAGACATGATTTTGGAGTGTCTGCGTTACTGGGTCATCGAATACCGTGTAGACGGATTCCGTTTTGATCTTGCTTCCATTCTTGGGCGAAATGATGACGGAACCCCTCTAAGCCAACCACCGCTTCTGCGAAGCCTTGCATTCGACTCGATCCTTGGAAATGTAAAACTGATCGCTGAAGCATGGGATGCCGGCGGACTTTATCAGGTCGGTTCTTTCCCTTCCTGGAAGCGCTGGGCTGAATGGAATGGGCGCTACCGTGATGATATGCGCCGCTTTTTAAAAGGAGATGACTTCCTTGCCCAGACTGCTGCAGCAAGAATCACAGGTTCTCCTGATCTGTACGATCCTGCTTACCGAGGTGGAAATGCTTCCATCAACTTTCTCACCTGTCATGATGGATTCACGCTTCATGATCTGTACAGTTATAATCAGAAGCATAATGAGGCCAACGGTTGGGGGAACACTGACGGAGCTGACGACAATAACAGCTGGAACTGTGGCGTAGAAGGCGAAACAGATGATCCTGCCATTCTGGCACTTCGTAAACAACTGATGAAAAATGCCTGTGCCGTTCTGCTTTGCAGCCGCGGAACTCCAATGTTCCTCTCCGGTGATGAATTCGCAGACACACGTTATGGAAATAATAACCCTTATTGCCAGGATAACCTGATCTCCTGGCTGGACTGGAGTCTCCTCAAAAAAAATAAGGATCTGTTCGATTTCTTTCAATATATGATCCGGTTCCGCAAAGATCATCCTGTCATCCGTAAGGATCTCGAACCAAGTTATCTTGGTGTTCCGGCAATGAGCACGCATGGGCTCACTCCGGATGAGACAAATTTCTCCGGTAACAGCCATGTTGTCTGTGTACGATTCGCAGGTTATGATGAAGCAATACAAGAAGAAGATCTTGTTTATCTGGCTGTAAATTCCGGATGGTTTCCGGTCACACTCACTCTGCCGGAACTTCCTGAACATTACAAATGGAAAGTTGCGGTCAACACCGGCGATCCTAAATGTCAGTTTTTTCACAAAAATTCAATGCCTACGGTAGAATCTAAAATATTTTTAGGTGAACGCTCTGTTATCATTTTCGTTGCTACCGCTATATGAATTAATTTTTTTAGCTGTTTCTCAATATTTTTTAGAATATTTTTGTTTATTTTTGACAAGCTTGTTGTTTGTATAATATATAACAAGCTTGTCATTTTTTAAACTTTTCTTGATAATTTTTAGATTTATTTGTAGAATATTACTAAATGAAACTTTACTGGTTTGAAGATAGGTTTTTTCAAATACATTTCCTATTTTAAAACCAGTCAGTAATGAACGTTATGGTAAAAGGAGAGGTTTAAAATGAGTAGACTTGAAATCCCAGGTCCAGACAAAGGCCAGCTCGTTGTTGAAGAGCTGTACAAAGATCTGGAACGCAGAATTGAATCCAGCCCTCCGGGATTATGTCCGGTTGACATGACTCGTGCATTCATCGAGATGTGTCAGACACAATCCTGTGGAAAATGTACCCCGTGCCGCGTTGGGCTGTGGCAGTTGAAGAACCTTCTGACAGATGTTATGAACGGTACTGCTACAATGGAGACACTTGATCTGATTGACACATTGTCTGAATCCATCCGCGAAGGATCTGACTGTCCGATCGGATATGAAGCCGGTGCCATGGTACATAAGAGCTTAAGAGACTGTCGCGAAGATTATGAAGAACATGTCCGTCAGGGACGCTGTACCTGCCACTATACACAGCCTGTACCTTGCGTTTCTCTCTGTCCTGCACATGTTGATATCCCTGGATATATCGCACTGACCGGAGAGGGCCGTTACGCTGACGCAATCCGTCTGATCCGTAAGGATAATCCGTTCCCGACAACCTGCGGTTTTATTTGTGAGCATCCTTGTGAGGCCCGCTGCCGTAGAAATATCGTAGATGATGCCATCAATATCCGTGGACTGAAACGTATGGCCGCTGATTATGCAGGCAAGGTTCCGCCACCGGAATGCGCACCTTCCACCGGAAAGCGTATCGCTGTCGTAGGCGGTGGACCTGGTGGACTCAGCGCTGCTTACTACCTGCAGTTGATGGGACATCAGACAACCGTATTCGAGATGCTTCCAAAGCTTGGCGGAATGCTCCGCTATGGAATCCCGAACTACAGACTTCCGAAAGATCGTCTTGACGAAGACATTCAGGCAATCCTTGAGACAGGAGTTCAGGTAGAATTTGGAAAACGTATCGGTAAGGATATCACAATTCAGAGTCTCCGCCAGGAATATGATGCTGTTCTTATTTCCATCGGTGCAAGCACTGATAAGAAGCTTGGTATCGAAGGCGAACATGCAGAAGGTGTAATCTCTGCTGTGTCCTTCCTTCGTGATGTTGGAGCAGACAAGAGCCCTGATCTTACCGGACAGGAAGTTGCTGTCATCGGTGGCGGTAACGTTTCCATGGACGCCGTCCGCACAGCAAAACGTCTCGGTGCGAAAAAAGTAAGTATCGTTTACAGACGCCGTACTGCAGATATGACTGCTCTTCCGGCTGAGATCGAAGGTGCAGTTGCAGAGGGAATTGAAGTACTCACACTGAAAGCACCATCCAGAATCGAGACTGATGAGAACGGACACGTTTCAGGTATCTACGTCACACCACAGATGATCAGCAAGATCAAAGATGGGCGTGCAAGTGTCTGTCCGACAGGTGAAGAAGATTTCCTTATCCCTTGTCAGACACTCATCGTTGCGATTGGTCAGGATATCGAATCTGAACACTTCGCTGAAGCCGGTGTTCCAGTTTCCCGCGGTAAGATCATGACAGAGCGTTATGGCGGTTTCGACAATATCCCTGGCGTATTCGCCGGTGGAGACTGTGCATCCGGACCTGCTTCTGTAATCAAAGCAATCGCCGCTTCAAAGGTTGTTGCAGCCAATATCGATGAATATCTTGGTTTCCACCATATCATCAGCTGCGATGTTGAGATTCCGGAGCCTCGCTTAAGCGACCGTGAACCTTGTGGAAGAGTTGAACTTACAGAACGTGAAGCCTGCAGCCGTGTCTGTGATTTTGAAGGTGTTGAAAACTGTATGACAGAAGCCGAAGCAAAACAGGAATCCCACAGATGCCTGCGCTGCGACCACTTCGGTTATGGTATCTTTAAAGGAGGTCGGAAAGAAAAATGGTAAATATTACAATTGATAATCAGAAAATATCCGTACCTTCCGGAACTACTATCATGGAAGCTGCGGCAAAACTTGGAACTCCGATTCCGAAATTATGTTATTTAAAAGATATCAACGAGATTGCGGCATGCCGTGTCTGTGTTGTTGAAATTAAAGGGAAAGATCGTCTGGTCACATCCTGTAATAACGTTGTAACCGAAGGCATGGTGATCTACACGAACAGCCCGAAGGTACGCATTGCAAGAAGACAGACTGTACAGCTTATCCTTTCCCAGCATGACTGCAAATGTGCAACCTGTGTCAGAAGCGGGAACTGTACACTTCAGCAGGTTGCAAATGATCTGAACCTGATCGATCTTCCGTTCAAAGAACGCTTTGAAGATACACCTTGGGACAAGACATTCCCACTCATCCGTGATTCACGCAAATGTATCAAATGTATGCGCTGTATCCAGATTTGTGACAAGATCCAGGGACTGAACATCTGGGATGTTACAAGTACAGGTTCAAGAACAACGATCAATGTAAACGGAAATAAAAAGATCAATGAAGTCTCCTGTTCTCTCTGCGGACAGTGTATCACTCATTGTCCTGTCGGCGCACTTCGTGAGCGTGATGATACAGAGGATGTATGGAGTGCGATTGCTGACAAGAAGAAAGTGGTGGTTGCACAGGTTGCTCCGGCAGTCCGTGCCGCGTGGGGAGAAGCTCTCGGCCTGTCCAGAGAAGAAGCAACCATCGGAAAGATCATGGACGCCTTGAAAAAGATCGGCGTAGACTACGTCTTCGATACTTCTTTCTCTGCTGACCTTACGATCATGGAAGAAGGAAATGAATTCCTGCAGCGCTTCACCAAAGGAGAATTAAAGCTGCGTCCGATGTTCACTTCCTGCTGCCCTGGCTGGATCCGTTTCATCAAATCACAGTACCCGCATCTGGTGCCACAGCTTTCCACAGCCAAGTCACCACAGCAGATGTTCGGTGCTGTTATGAAGACTTATTTTGCACAGTCCATCGGTGTCGCTCCGGAGGACATTTACACCGTATCTGTCATGCCTTGCGTAGCGAAAAAAGGTGAACGCAACATGGAACTTTTCTACGGCGAATATGCCGGACATGACATTGACACAGTTCTCACTACAAGAGAGCTGACAAGAATGATCCGTGCTGCGCATATTGATCCAAAGAGCCTGAAAGACCGCGAATGTGATCCGCTTATGAAAGAGTGGTCCGGTGCCGGTGTTATCTTCGGTGCTACCGGCGGTGTTATGGAAGCTGCACTTCGTTCCGCACACTATCTTGTAACAGGACGTAACCCTGATCCGGATGCATTTAAGATCGTCCGCAGTCCATCCTTTGAGACGGGTGTTGTAGAAGCTGAAGTACAGATCGGTGATGCTACGATCCGCGCTGCTGTTGTCAGTGGTCTTGGAAATGTACGCAAACTGCTTGAAGCAATTGAACATGGTGAAGTACACTACGATTTTGTGGAAGTTATGGCCTGTCCGGGAGGATGCGTCGGCGGAGGCGGTCAGCCGATCCACGACGGCGAAGAACTTGCACACACACGCGGTGCAAACCTCTACTTCCTTGACAAGAACGCAAAGATCCGTTTCTCCCATGAGAATCAGGATGTTATGAAATTGTACAACGATTTCCTTGAGAAACCATTGTCACACAAATCACATATGTTGCTTCATACAGATCATACAAAGTGGGATATGCCTAGATAATAGAACTGATTTCTCTGAAATTTAAACCCGGAGCCAGAACGGTTGCCATATAGCAACCATTCTGGCTCTTTCTATTCAAAAATTCTAATCCAAGTGCATTTTTACCAGTTATTTTGTGATTTTATTTCATTTTTTATTATTTTTCCACAATAAACTGCTTATTTTTCATTGTCATCCGGTCTGTATTCTGATAAAATGGACTTATATAGTTACAATTATAGAAAGAAGAATACGTTATATTATGAAGAAAAAAATCAAGATACAAAATACCATCTACTGGAGTATTGTCGTCACGCTGATTTTTACAGCCCTGTTCATATTCATATGCATTTTCAATCAGAAACAGTTTCATTCTTTTCAAGAATCATCCCAACAATATGTCCTCTGCAAAGATTCCGTTGAGCAGTTAGAAGAAGGATGTGATTATCTGGTAGAGCAGGCGAGACTTTATGCAATGACCGGAAATGAATATTATATGGATCTTTATTTCAGAGAAGCACATATGACCAAACGAAGAGAACATGCTTTAAAACAGCTTGGGGAATATTTTGATGGTACACAGACTTTTACCTCTTTAAAATCTGCATTAAAATCTTCCGGAGACTTAATGAGTATTGACTATTACTCTATGCGGCTCATTGCGGATGCCAACGGGATTTCCGAAGATTCCCTGCAGCAGGAAGTCGCAGCTGTCAAACTAACTGATGAAGACGCTTTATTAAGTCCGGAAGAAAAGTTAAAAAAAGCCAGTTCTATTCTTTGCGACAATACTTATCAGGCTTTACTTGTTCAGACGAAAGCGAATGTGGCAAACTGCACACAGAGCCTTTTGGATTATACTCAGAAAAAACAGAATCGTGCACAGATTATTTTTTTCGACAGTTTCCGTAATCTTAAGATAAGTACCTTTCTCATGGTCTTTCTTATGCTTACCTTTTGCTTTACGATCAGACATCTCATTGTAAAACCTCTGATAAGTTATAATGAGTGCATTCGTCTCGGAGAGATTTTTCCTGTACTTGGAGCAGTAGAATTACAGAATCTTGCGATCACTTATAATCAGGTGTATCGGGAGAATCAGCAGACACAACAGTTGATCCGTCATCAGGCTGAGTATGATGCACTTACCGACTGTTTCAACCGCAGATCCTTCAATAAGTTTCTAAGTCTTTATGAAACCGATGCCGAGAACCATCCATTCGCACTGATCCTCATTGATATCGATGTATTCAAATCAGTGAATGACACTTACGGACATGCAATTGGTGATGTTATTTTGAAAAAAGTTGCTGACTATCTAAAAGCTGCTTTTCGAAACAACGATTACGTCTGTCGGATCGGTGGAGATGAATTTGCGGTTCTCATGGTTGAGATGACAACAGATTTACAGTACACGATCAAAAATAAGATTGATTCTGTTAACCAACAGCTCTCTTCACCAGAGAAAGGAATCCCAAAAGTATCACTGAGTGCCGGAATCGCATTTTCCGACCGTGAGAACCCTGGGGAAAACATTTTTGAGGATGCCAATAAGGCTTTGTACAAAGTAAAAGAAAATGGAAGAAATGGCTGCGGATTCTATTAGGATCCACAGCCATTTTGCTAGTTCTTACATTTTATTCTACTGTTACACTCTTCGCAAGGTTTCTCGGCTTATCTACATCCAGACCCTTCGCAACACTTACATAATATCCAAGTAACTGAAGCGGAATCACTGCGAGGCTTCCCATAAAGTGCTCATCCACCTTCGGAACATAGACTGTAAAGTCTACCTTGTCTTCCATCTCATAATTGCCATAGTTTGTCACACCCATCAGGTATGCGCCACGACTCTTGCATTCCATCATATTGCTGACTGTCTTCTCATACAGCTTGCTCTGTGTCAGAACTCCGATTACGAGAATATTGTCCTCGATCAGACTGATTGTTCCATGCTTTAACTCACCTGCCGCATAAGCCTCAGAATGAATATAAGAAATCTCTTTCAGTTTCAGACTTCCTTCTAGACACACTGCATAGTCCACTCCACGACCTACAAAGAAGACGTCATGCGCATTCGCATATTTGGCTGCGAACCACTGGATTCTCTCCTTATCCTGAAGAATCTTCTCAATCTTCTCCGGAATTGTCTGAAGCTCGGAAATGTAATAGCTGTACTGCTCGTCTGTGATCAGCCCTTTCACCTTCGCGAACTGAACTGCAATACAATCAAGAGCTGCAAGCTGTGCGCTGTATCCCTTTGTTGTAGCAACCGAAATCTCCGGTCCTGCCAGTGTATAGAACACCTTATCTGCCTCACGGGCAATACTGCTTCCGATTACATTTACAACTGCAAGTGTAGCAAGTCCTTTATCTTTCGCCATACGCATAGCTGCCAATGTATCTGCCGTCTCTCCGGACTGGCTGATCACGATAACCAGACCATCCTTCACAAGCGGCATCTCACGGTAACGGAACTCAGATGCAAGCTCTACTCGAACCGGAATCTGCGCCAGCTCCTCGATCACATACTGTGCTTCAACTCCAACATGCCATGCAGAACCGCACGCAACAATGTAAATCTGGCTGTATTTCTTAATCTCTTCCTCTGTAATATCAATATCCGTAAAGTCGATCACTCCGTCTTTCACAACAGAATTCAGAGTATCACGGATTGCTTTCGGCTGCTCATAGATCTCTTTCATCATGAAATGCTCGAAACCGGCCTTCTCTGCTGCCTCTGCATCCCATTTGATCTCTGTTGTCTCTTTCTCGATCTCGTCACCATTGAGATCATAGAAATGAGCCTCTCCCGGAACAAGCTTCGCAAACTCAAGGTTTCCGATATAGTATACATTTCTTGTGTATTTCAGGATTGCCGGTACATCAGATGCCACATAAGTCTCACCATCTGTAATACCGATGATCATCGGACTGTCTTTTCTGGCAACCCAGATCTCTCCCGGATAGTCCTTGAACATCACCTCAAGTGCATAAGAACCACGTACACGAACCATTGTCTTCGCAATCGCATCGATCGGTCCTAAGTTATATTTCTTATAATAGTAGTCAACCAGTTTGATCACTACTTCTGTATCTGTATCACTGTAGAATGTATAACCATGCTTTAACAGCTTCTCTTTCAACTCTGTATAGTTCTCGATAATACCGTTATGTACTCCGACAACCTCAGACTCAACTGTACCGGATCCACTTCTCTCACAGTTTCCGGATACATGCGGATGTGCATTGATCTGACTTGGCTCACCGTGAGTTGCCCAGCGTGTATGACCGATACCGCAAGTTCCCTTGAGTGCCTTACCACTGTCTGTCTTTTCTGAAAGATTACTCAGACGTCCCTTCGCCTTAACAACCTGTGCAAGATGCTCTCCATCACGCACTGCAAGACCTGCTGAATCATATCCTCTGTATTCCAGCTTAGACAATCCGTCCAACAGAATCGGAGCTGCCTGATGGTTTCCTGTAAATCCTACGATTCCACACATAAATAATTCCTCCTATTAACTATCTGCATCCCTCTCTACAAATAGTTATATGCATTTCCATGTTGTTTTCCCTTTTCAATGAGCCTATCACTTTCGTAATTGTTACAAAAAAGTTAAATAACTCATTCGTTAGTGTAACACAGATAGGCGAAATAGGGAAGTAAAAAATGCATTTTCTTAATCACTTTCCCATCACTACAGTGGCCAGTCCGGGAACCTTCCGTTCACGATCGCATGCATGATTCTGTCCTTCGCCCCTGGCGTCTCCCTGTTGATCTGCTCCATCAACTGTTTTGCATACGCTCTTTTTGTTGAACCGTCTACCGGGCACGTATTCTTAACCACACGGATTCCCTGGTCTGCAACAAAGTGCGCTACACCTTGCTCCGGAACATACATCATCGGACGGATCACCGTCACTCCCGCTTCCGGCAATTCTGTCACTGGTGGGAATGCATAGAACCGACCTTCATAGATCAATGACATCAATGCTGTCTCTATAAAATCATCCTTATTATGTGCATATGCCATCTTATTGATTCCAAGCTCTCCCAGCCGTTGATACATCGCACCCTTCCGAAGCTTTGCACACAAAGAACACGGTCTTGTATCCTTATTCTCCTGAAATACGATCCGGGCAATCTCTGTATCGACCTGCTCATAAGGAATCTCCAGGTGCTTACAAAACTCTGCTACGCCCGTAAAATCCATCCCTTCAAATCCTACGTTGCAGGTAATCGCAGATAATTCGAACCTCTTCGGGTAAAATTCCTGCAGCAGCTTCATCGCATAAAGCAGAGTCAGGGAATCCTTGCCGCCGGAAACACCTACCGCGATCCTGTCTCCGTCTTCTATCATGTTGTAATCTTGTATTGCCTGACGGATCAGACTTAATAATTTCTGTTGTTTCATCTTTCCTCAACTACTACTTTGCATCTTTCTATGTTCATCACATAACCTTCCAAATATTAGTTTCATAATATCACTTTTCCATAATACTTTACAACAATTTTGCGAAATTCAGGTTGCGGATTTTGTAAGCACCTCTTATACTTTATTATTATGTATGATACAAGGGTCAAAAGGTCATGCGTTTCTTGCTTGCATGAAAAAGCATGACTTATTGACCCGCAAAACACCGAAAAGTAGCCATTTTTCGTAGAAAAATGAGCGGATTTGAGGTGTTTTAGGATTGCGAGAGCATGAAATGCGAAGCAATCCGTGTATCATAGGGGTCAAAATACCTTTTGACCCCAACATCTTATGTATGAATGCGGAGGGATGAAAGCATGAAGATACTTCTGATCAATGGGAGTCCTAAAGGTAAAAGAAGTAATTCGTTAAAGCTTGCATACAGTTTTATTGAAGGATTTAAAAATGGATGTACGGATGATGAAGAAAGCATCTCCATCGATGAACTCCATATAGCTTCAATGAATATAGCTGCGTGTAAAGGATGCTTTGCGTGCTGGCAGAAAACGCCTGGTATATGCTGTATCAAGGATGATATGCAAAAGGTTATTGGAAAATTGATTGATGCTGATCTTATTCTGTGGTCTTTTCCACTGTACTATTTTAATGTCCCAGGTATCTTAAAGAATTTGATCGACCGTCAGCTTCCTATGAGCCTTCCTTTTATGAGTTCAAAACAGAACGGATACGGAAGCGGAAGTCATGACTCCAGATATGATATGGAAGGTAAAAGGCATGTTCTGATTTCCACCTGTGGCTTTTATTCTGCTGTTGGAAACTATGACAGTGTATTGCGGATGTTTGATCATTTTCTCGGCAAAGGAAATTATACGACCATCTTTTGTGGTCAGGGAGAATTATTCCGTGTAAAAGAATTGTCTGCAAGAACAGATGAATATCTTTCCACTGTAAAATGTGCCGGATCAGAATATGCAATGACCGGAACAATCTCTGAAGAAACAGATGCAATACTCCATACGCTTTTATATTCCAGAGATGTGTTTGAAAAAATGGCAGATGCCAGCTGGGGCATCAGTAAAACAACCGGAGAAAAAGAACCGGATGATCTTGTATTTACCCGGCAAATGGCCGCTCTTTATAATAAAGATGCCTACGATGGAAAAGACCGCGTACTTGAGATTCACTTTACCGATTTGGATCACACCTACCAGATTCAGCTTAGCAAGACAGGAAGCGAAGTATTTACTGATGGACGTCTTTCTCCAACTACTCGCATAGATACGCCTTTTACTGTATGGTCAGCTATTTCCCGTGGAGAAATCGGTGGCGCAGAAGCATTGGGAAAACAGATGTATACGGTATCCGGCGACTTTTCCTTGATGATTGATTGGGATAAAATCTTCGGAAGCGCATCTGTAGTCAAAAAAACAGAGAAAACGCCTCAAAATACAATTGAACAGAAAAATCCTTCCATGACGACAATGCTGATACCGTGGATTACATTCTGGATTGCTGTTTCTATTCATCCGGAAGTCGGAGCTATGATAACACTACTTGTGGTCGCAACAGTACCGTTTATTATGAGAAAACATAAATTTGTCATCTGGGATCAGCTCTCTATGGCAGCTGTTGCTATACTTTCTGCAGCGGCAAATATAACCGGAAACGGAGTTCTTCCAACAAACATCGGATATCTTGTATTTGGACTCTTCTGGCTGCTTTCATGCCTGACAAAAGAACCTTTATGCGCTGCATACGTAAAATATAATTATGGGGGTGAAAATGCGCATCAGAACCCTCTCTTTATGAAGACAAATTATATTCTTGCCGCGGCATGGGGCACGCTATATGTACTGACAGCAATCTGGACCTTTCTGTTTAAGAAAGCCGGGTTTGGAAATGTACTTATCCTTGTGAATAATCTGATTCCTATATTGATGGGGCTTTTCACAGCATGGTTTGAAAAATGGTATCCTGCACGGATGGCAAGAGGCAAGAGAAAATAGTATTTTCTCTTGCCTCTTATGATTCTCAACTACCTCTTTCAATATATCTTCTGTACGCCCAAGCTTTGACAATTCTAAGATATGCATCTCCATGTTTAAATCTACAACTCTTTCAACAATTCTTCCTTACTGAAACTTCCACTTCCCATTTCTTCTCCGCCAATAATCTGGTCAGCAAGAGCCATCTTCTTTTCCTGCAATTTTACAATATTCTCTTCTATTGTTCCCTTGGCAATTAATTTGTAAACGGTTACTATATTCTCCTGGCCAATCCTGTGTGCACGGTCTGTTGCCTGATTCTGCACAGCAAGATTCCATATATTCTAGCAATACAGTGTTTGCCCCCCCATTATAACTGTAATACGCAGGGCACTCACATGTCATCTCATAAACTTCCTGATCTGTATAATCATATTCTTCTGTGATCATATCTCTCCTGCACTTCCGTTACATATTATTGATATCTCTTGCACTATTTATATTCCTGGCACTATTACAATACTGCTCTGCCTCAGTATGCTTTGCTCCATTAATATTTATAACTCAAACTCTTTCAACAGCTTTTCCTGATATTCCTTGTCAACTGCCGCTTTTAATATATCTTCTGTACGCCCACGCTTTGACAATTCAATATTTAACTGGTTGATTCTGTTTTCTCCTTCTTCTCGGCCAGCTTCAATTCCTCGTCTTTCTGCGGTTAACATTCCTATATTGTAATCTCTGATCGCTCTTTGTCTTGTCTCGTATTCTAACCTCTTCTTTTCATCTGCACTTAATTTATCCAATACGTCATATGCTTCTTCCAATTCAGAATTTTTCTTTGCCATTTCTTCAAAATCCTTTCTGGTTTTTCCTCCAAGAAAGCGCATCCACTGCAACAGACTTGTCTCATTCTTCTCTTCCGGCGGAAGTTTCGACAATTCTAAGATATGCATCTCCATAAGATCTGTATACTCTTTTCCTGTCTTCGTATCACAAAATGCAATTCTTCGATAGCACTCTTTATCATCTCGGAAATGATCATATGCAAGAATACTCACATGGATACACTTCTTTAAGCAATCGTATCCTTCACCTTCTTTGATCTCACCTGCATACATCTTACTCAGATAATAAACAGAACGGTTTGCCCAGCAATCAAATGCTTCTACCTGCATCTCAAAATCGATCTGTTCTCCGTCCTTCAGTTTCACCCGGACATCTAAGATTCCATACTTATCATCTTTCGATTCTTTTCTGAGAATCGTAGGCATAAGTTCTGTCTTCTCTATCTCACTGGACGGAACATTTAATAGTGCTGCAATAATGTTCTTGCGAATGTTATCATTCTGCATTAATTCCTTAAAGCAGAAATCTACCGTTGGAAGCATGATAAAATCTTCCTGCTTCTCTTTCGATGCTTTACAATGTGATGATGCTCTCTTAGTTGATACACTTTTCTTGTTTTCTTTCATAGAATTCTCCTCTCTTCTGTGCAATGAATGATTGCCTGAAGAAGAGGCTTCTAAAGTTATATTTATCTTAACACAAGATAGTTTTCTATGGAAGTAACTATCCCTTAAAATCAGATATTTGAGAAACAATAACGCGAAACTCACTCCATCACATAATCTTCAAACAATATTCATCTTTTTGGTTTTGTCATCGGATTATCTGCTCGAAAATCTGAACTTATTGAATAATTACCGATTTGGTTCATAGATCTTTTTGCAATTCATCAGAATGATGACTGCGTGGTATTAGATTAACATGGGAATTCTATTATTGCAAGCTGAATTTTTTAATGCTTTGGTATTCGCAGATGTTGTGTTGTTGCTCTCACTACGTACAATCAGTAACGTACCTTCCGCGTCAATCCGCAAGTAGAAGAAGTGCCGGAATATCTAAAGATTATTCCAGCACTTCTTCTACTTCTTTACTGTACTTACAATGCTTTGTCCAAACACATCTTATCGTACCTTTTATACATTGTTCATTTTTGCTTTATAGGCTTAGACCACCGGTAAGCCAATGTAAAGTAATAACTTTTTCAACTTTCAAACAATACGCTCATATTTCCGTTGGTTGATAACCTCCTCACAAATCCATTTCCCTCTAAAATACATATATCCCATCCGACCATAGTAAACAGATTCGATTTTATTTCAGGCTCTTTCATGATCTTATTGCTGCATACAATCTTGCATAAATATCTGTTTAAAATAAATAATGCCGCCAACGCATTAAACACATTTTTTAAATTTGCAAGTTTTATATTATCGTTCTCAGCTCTATTATGTTTTACTTTATTATAATCCCCCCACCAGGATGGCTTACTATTAGGTGTCCATCCATCAAATGGCTTATAACTTTCTTTGTTATAACTGAACTGTACTGTTGCATCTGTCAGATTATCATATCCGCAGAGAATATTAGCATAATCTGTTATACATGATCTTGCTTTTGTTGGATCAACTTCATTACAAAGTGCTTTAAAAACTATATCAAGTTCTGAACCTATAGATATTAATTGTTTCGCATATTCCTTTGAATATGTACTTAAATTGTCATCTGTAAATTCAACATAATTGAAAGTTTTACTAAAATCATTCTCAAGCTGCATATAGAACATCCAATACTTTAAATTAAATTCATCTTTTGTCATTTCTCCACCTCATTTTCAATCTGATATCGTGTTATTATATACAATAATATCCTTTGCAATTTCTGATAATGTCTCTTCTCTTAATTTCTCATCTTCTATTTTATTAGCTATTGAATTAGCAAGCAGTAAATTATTACTTTCTGCAAATTTTGCATGAAATTTAACTGCTGCCTCTACATTATGTGTATACATTCTAATAAAAACAGCTCCAACAAAATTAATTAGTATTCCACTTATATTCCCAACTGTTAGCAATGTTTTATCTGCATCTGTATACACATACATAACCAGACTGACTACTACAATCACTATTCCAAATATAATCATCATAATTCCTAAGCCTGAAAGAAATTTGGTTTGAGCTAAATTCATATCGTAATATCTCATCAGTTCTTTTTGATTCATTTTAAACATTTTTTCGGCTCGTAATGCTCGCTTATTGAAATCAATCTCTGCAAATTCTTTTTCTTCTTTTTGGGTCTCTTCTTCTAATTTTTCTATTTTTTTCGCTGTTTTCCAATCAAAAAAACAACTCGTTGCAACCAAAAGGCAAAAAATTGCTAGTAAAATTAATATCCAAAAAGAAATTTGTACTATTACTCCTTCTAATAATCTGTGTAAGATAATAGCAATAAGCCCCAAAATAATAGCACATACAATACTGCCCTGAAATCCGTTCATTGCTTTCTTTGACTCACTATGTTGAATTAGTTTTTCATCTGGGGATTCTATCTTTTCTTGGCTCATCTCTTTATTTTCCATTAGTGTTTAATCCTTTCCAATATGTTCTTTTACTTTTTCGACTTATTTCACTGATTTCATAATCTAAAGTTCTCCAATCTTCACACAATCTCAAATATTCATCCACAACGTCATGAATAGCAAAGATCAGGGCTTTTACATTATCCCCTTCATAGGAGATCAAAGAACGAATTCCAAGTCCCTTGCCAAAAAACATTTCATCTTCTTCAGAAAATTCCACGTTTCCGAGATATCCCTTATATCCCATAAATTAGATTATAACTCAAACTCTTTCAACAGCTTTTCCTGATATTCCTTATCAACTGCCGCTTTCAATATATCTTCTGTACGCCCACGCTTTGACAATTCAACATTTAACCGATTAATTCTGCTTTCTCCTTCTGCTCTGCCCTCTGTTCGTCCTTCTGTTATTCCAATCTTACGACCAGCTTCAATTCCTCGTCTTTCTGCGGTTAACATTCCTATATTGTAATCCCTGATTGCCCTTTGTCTTGTCTCGTATTCTAACCTCTTCTTTTCATCTGCGCTTAATTTATCCAATACGTCATATGCTTCTTCCAATTCAGAATTTTTCTTTGCCATTTCTTCAAAATCCTTTCTGGTTTTTCCTCCAAGAAAGCGCATCCACTGCAACAGACTTGTCTCATTCTTCTCTTCCGGCGGAAGTTTCGACAATTCTAAGATATGCATCTCCATAAGATCTGTATACTCTTTTCCTGTCTTCGTATCACAAAATGCAATTCTTCGATAGCACTCTTTATCATCTCGGAAATGATCATATGCAAGAATACTCACATGGATACACTTCTTTAAGCAATCGTATCCTTCACCTTCTTTGATCTCACCTGCATACATCTTACTCAGATAATAAACAGAACGGTTTGCCCAGCAATCAAATGCTTCTACCTGCATCTCAAAATCGATCTGTTCTCCGTCCTTCAGTTTCACCCGGACATCTAAGATTCCATACTTATCATCTTTCGATTCTTTTCTGAGAATCGTAGGCATAAGTTCTGTCTTCTCTATCTCACTGGACGGAACATTTAATAGTGCTGCAATAATGTTCTTGCGAATGTTATCATTCTGCATTAATTCCTTAAAGCAGAAATCTACCGTTGGAAGCATGATAAAATCTTCCTGCTTCTCTTTCGATGCTTTACAATGTGATGATGCTCTCTTAGTTGATACACTTTTCTTGTTTTCTTTCATAGAATTCTCCTCTCTTCTGTGCAATGAATGATTGCCTGAAGAAGAGGCTTCTAAAGTTATATTTATCTTAACACAAGATAGTTTTCTATGGAAGTAACTATCCCTTAAAATCAGATATTTGAGAAACAATAACGCGAAACTCACTCCATCACATAATCTTCAAACAATATTCATCTTTTTGGTTTTGTCATCGGATTATCTGCTCGAAAATCTGAACTTATTGAATAATTACCGATTTGGTTCATAGATCTTTTTGCAATTCATCAGAATGATGACTGCGTGGTATTAGATTAGCATGAGAATTCTATTATTGCAAGCTGAATTTTTTAATGCTCTAGTATTCGCAGATGTTGTGTTAATGTTGTGACCAGTAGCATACCTTCCGCGTCAATCCGCAAGTAGAAGAAGTGCCGGAATATCTAAGGACTATTCCAGCACTTCTTCTACTTCTTTACTGTACTTACAATGCTTTGTCTAAATACATCTTATCGTACATTAATAAAACTTTTATACATTATTCATTTTTGCTTTATGGGGTCTGACCACCAGTATGTCAATGCTTTATCGAACAATTAGCTTAATGGCATTGACCGGTACCTCATTGTTAGTGACAAGGAGCACGCACCAATAGCACCTCAGAGAGGGCACAAACTTATTTACCAAATGCAAACATAAAATGTCTTTCACAGATTTTTCCTACTGCTAAAACAATTAGCACTGCTACCACAAAAACAATCCAGCCCAAAATTTCCATTGGCAGTGGTAATAATCGGACAAGAATACCTCGCGTTCCCTGTACTATCGAAAAATGAACCACATAGACAATGATTGAATTTTTTCCACACCACTGTAAAAAGGCATTTTCATGCATCAACTTGGCCATATCACTTAAAACATAATATCCTATGAATGCCGTTACCAAACTAATCAGTACATTACCATAACTATTTTCATACATCAAAACAGGTTTATTGTACAGCGACAATACTGTTATAAGCGCACAGCTGACAAGCAGTAGAACAATGTTGCCCTTCCCTGTAATCTTTTCACCTATTTGCTTATCCTTAAGAATCCTTCCCGCTTTATGTATCAAGTTCCCTGCAAGATAATACCCAAATGCAACTGGAGTCACAGCAATATATAATGGGCCAGACACTCCCTGTGGAACAACAATGGTATAAATTATACAAACACCAAGCAAGATACCTTCTGCTTCAATTAAGTAATTTTTACATATACGGGTTAGCACTTCCCAAGCAATGACCACTTGTGCCATCACAAGTAAAAACCACCATCTGAAAAAGCAATAAAAAATGCTAAGTTCCTCAGCTGTAGCTGTATGCAACACTAGCTTTCCAATAAAGAAATTATACAAAAGTGATAAGATTGCCAATGTAAGCTGCGGTATTAATAGTCTTTTGATTTTTTTCTTTATTACAGCACCAAAATTTCCTGTAATTTTTTCGTGAGCCAAATAGCCAAACAATATGAAAAAAACTGGCATATGAAATGACAATATAATTTTTGCAAAAAAATTATCACTTGTTCCAAGGGCGTGCTCTAAAACCACAAGAAGAATTGCTACTCCTCGAATAATATCAACTTGTTTGTTTCTCTCCATCCTCTTCTCCCTGTTTATTACCTATGTATAATCTGTTTTAACTTGTTTTTTGCCCATGCAAATTCTTCTGTCTTTCTCATGAAAATCAGTTCAACTAAAAGTACCGTCAAACCACTAATCACAATGCGCACGATAAGACCCATAAACGATTCTGATACAAAAGAGCAGAGCATATATGAAAAAATCACGATCAGGACATTGCTCCCAATGATTCCAGCCTGCTGTTTGATATAATCCACCAAAGGTCTTTTAAATTTTTTCTTAAACAGAATGTACGGTTCCCACCATACAATTGTCAGAACTCTTGCGATTGCTGTCGCTCCAAGAATTCCTGCCATTCCAAAAGGCTTAGCTAATACTACGGACAATAGAATATTAAGAATCGCATTAATCACCATTGCATTTTTGCGTTCTTTAAAAAGACCCATTGTTTCGCAGAACATCCATGTTGGATCAAACGCATGTGTAACATAAAAAGTCGCAAGTATTGCAATCAGCACATCTTTTCCCAAAACATATTCACTACCAACCCAAATTGGTATAAAACCTTGGATTGCATTAAGAACACAGACTGAGCAAAAAATTGTTATAACGCCAAATAAGTAAACCATACCCTTAAACACACTATATGAGTGTTCCGAGTCGTTATCCGCATTCAGATTGCCAAGACTTGCAATCAAACCAGTTATCATCAAATTAATAAAAGTGGCAATGTAGTTGATAATCATGCTGTAGTTAGAATAAAACCCAACATATATCGTTCCAAGTAGCATCGAAATCAGAATATTATCTGTACTTGTTACTACAACATTTGAAACTTTATAAACAAACATAGACTTCACATCGCTGATCAAACCTTTTTTGTCTATAAGATTCGTTTCTTTTGTATACTCCTTTAAAAAGGGATAATATTTATTCGCTATTACATTGCAGACAACGTTCTGCATAACTGTAAAAAAGATTTGGATGATTAAATATGTCGTATAATTATTGTTAACATATAAAAAGGCAATCTGTAATACATACTGAAGTAACAAGCAGATTGTCGCTACAATGTTTCTGATATACTCTTTTTGGTCTGCTCGAAGCAACGTCACCTTAAACATTACAAAATAAGATACCACTGAATTACACAGAAACAATAAATAGTACAGAACAACTTTATTGTGAGGTAGTGTACTTTTAACCAGTTGCCCTAAAAACGGAACGATGGCTAAACCAACCACTGTCACCGCTGCAGCTATATAGCGATATAATTTTCGATAATAACTTATGAGTTGCTTTAATTTTTCATGGTCATTATCATGTAAAACACCATATAAACTATACGTTAAAACATTTCCTATTCCCAGTTCCGCTAAGGACAATAGTGTAAGAATATTTGTATAAAGGCCGTTTACACCCGTGTACTCAGCCCCTAATTTTCTTACAAATATTGTCCTTGTCACAAAAGCTAAAACAAGTGTTATTAGCTGCTGTGCAAAACCAAATGAAACATTTCTAACGGAATTTGCACTTCTAGACTTTCCCATTCTTTTTTCCTCGTACACTTAATCCAATCAATGGCATGATCCAAAGATTGTGCAACATCGTTGCTACAATATCTGATTTTCTCAGTTCCCACCATATTGATGCAAACAAAATAACATGTAACACATAGAAATATGCCAACTGATTGCTTATCGATGGGTTTCTTTTTGCTTTTCTATATATTCTCACGGAAATTCCCGCAATAATCGCTGTAACAAAAACCACACCAAAATATCCGAAATCCTGCATAAAATAATAATACCAAGTCGGATATGCATTCATTCTCTGGTGAGCACCAACGACATAAAATTCTGCTGCGTATGTCTGTGCATTAAAAAAACTGGATTAATACGCTTAAATGACACAATCTGAATTATACAACTAAAACAACTGAGCAATCCGCTAAATATTGATTGTCCCCAATGCCAAACGGATATTCCTGATGCCACCGGATCTTTCATCATTACTTGCAAAAGAGCCGGTCCACAGCAGAAATAGCCTGCAACTACATTAAGGATAGATGCAAAAATCGTTCCTGAAAGTTTGTGTCTCTGTATCGTTACACCACCAAGCACAACTATTGCTACAATAATAAGAAATTTAATTCTTCTTATTTTATTTTGTTTTTTTACTGACAATCCGGAATCTTCTGGAGACTTATTCAAACAGTATGCACTAATCATTGCAAGTGCAAAGTAAAATACTTCCCATCTGCCGACCGTTACAACAATAACTAGAATAAGATCAATAATGCTAGCAACTAGATGCCATCCTTTTATTTTTCCCTTTGCCCACAAAAAAACTTGAATGAACGAACAGGTCTGCATCGCCGGGAAAATTCCCAAGTGTAAAAAGAGGATTCTTTCGGCCGCTGTCATATAGCCCTCCTCCACACTATTTGCGATAATATTTCTCATTACAGACATTCCATAATTTTGCACATAAGATAATCCTCTGAGAAAAAGCGGGATACTTATTAACGTCAAGACCAGTTGAATCATTAACAGACGATTTCCCACTTTTCTATAATCTATTTCATCATCCTCATACTCTTCAGTGTATGTATTTACATATATTGAAGATTTGTTAATTGTTCCATACCCAATTAGCAGCCCACCAAAATCAAATGAAATCAATCCTACAAGCAATACTGTATAAACATCGTTCCCTAATGGATACCATTCCATAGTATTGATCTGCAATACTATAGTCAAAATAAGCCACAAGGCATTATATAAAAAGATTGGATGAAGTGCCGAATGGTACTTGGCATAGCTTGCATAACAACCACAAAATGCAAAAAGTATAATAATAAATGCAATTATTGACACCTTTATCTCCCTTCCAATATACTTTCGAATAATTCAACGTACTCTTTGTACCTTTCATCGCGCGAATATTTCATCGACCTATTTCTGCACTTTTCTTTGCTAAATGTCCCATCTTTTTTTACTTTGAAAATTGCTTGCTTTAGTTCATCATAGTTATCTTTTTCAACAACTACACCCGTTTCCTGGTCGATTATTTCCGGACTTCCTCCAGTTCTATAAGTAATAACGCCCGTTCCACAAGCTAATGCCTCAATATTAGTTGTAGGAAAGTTCTCTTCACGAGTTGGATTCACAAAAACATCTGCTACCGAATAAATTTCTGCAAGTTCTTTTTGATTATTAGTACGTGTTATAGATATTATCGTCTCGGGCAACTTGTTTTTTTCCCTCTCATCAATTCCAACAATGACTATCTGATATTCCTCTGGCAAATCCTCTGCTAATTTCACAAACACATCTAATCCTTTACGAGGTGCCCATGAACTTGCGACTCCTAGAATTATGAATTTATTTTCTATTTGGTATTTCTTTCTGAAGTCTGATTGAATAGGTCTGAATGTATCCAAATCTATTCCATTATTAATCACTCTCACTGGATATTCTGCCAAAAAAGATTTTTTCACTTCATTGCCAAGCCATTCTGAAGGAGGAACCAACGTAATATTTGCGCCGGTAAACCACTGTTTCTTCTTCTCAAACATCTCCTTACTGCGGTCAACATCGCTATATGGATATTTAGCAGTCTGTGGACAATCATAACAACCCGTCATCCATTTATTACAGTGAACAAAATCATAATATGGACAGTGTCCTGTATATGCCCAGCAGTCATGCAATGTCCACACAACCGGTATATTTTTCTTTTTCACATAATCAAAAAGCATTGGCAAATTGATATAGCAATTATGCAAATTGTGAAAATGAATAAGATCCGGCTGAAGCTTATCTATTTTTTTCAAAAACTGCGCAGTTGTAAAATGCGAAAAGCAGCCATTATATCCTGTTTTCTTTGCAAGTAATAAATGAATTTTTTTGTCAAGTTTACTTCCTATGTATATATGATTTTTCGATTCAATCCTTTTTTCATTGCCATGAACTGCTGAGCATGTATAAACCGTAAATCCATGTTTTCTAGCAGTTTCTGCAATCATAAACATGATACGGCCAGTGCTCCCAACTGTACTACTGTTTATTTCCACTATGCACTTGACCATAGTTATTTCCTCCTGTTTTTAGCAATGTTGAAGGCTATTTATATAAGTTGCACGGACATTTTCATAGCCATATTTTTCACACAGCTTCTTATTATTCTTTTTAATTGCATCAATTTTTCCAGCAGTAACTTTAGCCAAGTCAATTTGCTGTAACTCATCTATTGAATCATATTCTATCCCGGCAATTCCCAGCTGTCGCAACAAAAATTTAGGTCCAATTACTATGTTACCAAGAAAAATCGATTCCAACACTACACCACTACTCCGGTTAGAATAGCTTTCTTCTCTATATGGCAAAAGTACAAATCTATGCTTAGCAAGTTCTCTATAGTATGCATCATCATCCAAACGTATATTTTCAATTCTGATGTTTTTATGTGCTTTTGTCACAACTTCCTTATAAGTACTTTGACTTGCGAACTTTCCACAGATTATTAAGGCTTCTCCATTTGCATTAAAGGCTTCTATTGCGCCTATAATATCTTTACCCTCATTGATTTCTCCGCAAATATAAACATCCTTTTGTTTTTCTTTCACAAAGTACTTGTCATACTTTCTTTTATCAAACCAATAATCTGGAACATACTGATGCTTATCTCTTTTCAGTTCTACATTCGTATGAAACACACAATTAATTTTTTTGACTGCACAATTGTAAATAAAGTTTTTCAGATTTTTCTTGCTATAAAAGTCCAAATAATTTGTAGCAAAAATTTTCTGTCTTTTTTTCTTTTTTGAAAAAAGCAGTCCGACATAAAGCCAAAAATCAGTATTCACAAACCAAACTGTTGATTCGTTATTTACAATATTGCGGACAGCACGAATCTTCTTAATATATAATCCTATTTTCTTAAATTTACTCGATTGTCTCTGTGGAGAAGATTCATATGGAAGAACACTTGCAATACAGCTATCATCAAAAAACTGAGCATACGGTGGTGTTACAACCATACTTACATCGTAGCTATCAGATAACATTTCCTTTGTTTCTTTTAACGTCTTAGCTGTATGTCCTGTCACCTCACCTTTTGAATCGCAATATCCTATATAATCCACAAGTGTTATCCTATTCATTTTTATTTTCTCCTATCACTTTATAATTCACTTTAAAAATTTAATATCATCAACTTTCTATAAACATTTTTATATTTCAAAAATTGTTCTGTAGCCCGTATTTTTTGCTTTACTATTACTTACATCTATTGCATACTGATGTGCTTTTTCTACGGCATTTTGAAATTCTTCCTGCTTCATAACCGCATATTTCTCAACTGCATTTACGAAAGCACTCTTATTTTCTAAAGAAAAAACATACCCTACACCTTGTGATTCAAAATCTCGCCATGGAGTTTGATCGCTTATAATACACGGACACCCTGCTGAAAGAGCCTCCTGGATAACGTGTCCAAAATTCTCACCCAATGTTGGAAAAAGAAAAACATGATAATGTTTTAATGTTTCTACAACGCTTTCTGAGTCAAGATTTCCCTTCCACTCCCATTTTACATTGCTTGGGAGTTTTCTTAGTTCTTGCTTACACTCTTTCCAATATTCTTCGGTATGTGCTGGTCCATATATCGTAAATTCGATATCCGATTTTGTTTCCTCCAAAATTTCAATTGCATATTTTAAATTCTTTTTAGGCGCAATTCGTGAAATCCATACAACTTTTAAATTTCCAGCTTTTTTTTCCTTCTTAACATTTGCTTCATCAACTTTTCGAGGTAAATCCTCTGCAATAAAAAACTGCTTATCAGTTGCCTTTACTTGCTGCCTTCGCAATCGAATAATCATGTGTTAGCATTACCACATCCTTACTTATAGTAACGCCCCCCCCCGATATGTATCATAGAATAATTTGCCCCATCAAAATATGCTGATGGAGCTATATACTCTTGTCCACCACCACGTAATTCCGTACAAATATCAATTTCCCTCATCTTTAAATATTTAGGGTAATTTTTTTGATAAAATGAACCCGGAATTTTTTCTGTCATCTTAATCAAATTTCCTAATAATGTTAAAAAAACTTTTTTAAGAAACATTTCCTTCATCCTCTTTTTTCATTAAAATAAATACTATAATAAAAAGTAACAAGCCATTATTAAAGTAGTGTCCATATCTTAATAATCTAAGGAAGAAATAAGTAATACACATATTTCCAACTATAGATTCAAAAGTTCCATCTCGTTTTGGCCAAAATCTAAACAAAAAGCCTACAACTCCGGCCAGCCCCAAAAGCCCAAGTTCTGAGATAATCCTTAGTAAAAGCGAATTTGCATCTTCCTTATTAAAAAAGAACACTACATTTGAAACTGGAAGATCTTTAATAAATCTCTCATACGAAATTGGGTGAGAACCGATTCCTCCACCTAAACCACATGAATCAGCAAAACTTTTTAGTGCTATTTTTAAATTTATAATTATTGTTTGGCTGCTTATATTTGCTGTGGCCAAGCTTTGTGAATCATCTGAAATCAAAGCCAATGTATCATTAATTCGCTCATTAAAATCCCCAATTTTGGTATATGCAATCATAAAGGCTGCAATACCCAAAATAAAAATTATAATCTGTTTTGGATTATGCTTATATTCTAACCAAATAAAAATCACGCCAATAAATATTCCAATATATCCTGCCGATGAGAAAGTTGCCACATAACCCAATAAAATAATAATCGCTTCTTTTTTAGAAATAAAAAGAGCCAATTCTTGTTTTGATTTGCCCCAAAATAGATAGATCGCCATAAATGCCATTGGCAGTAAAATCAATGCACATTCTGATGGTTCTTGAAATATAGTTGATGCTCTAAAAACTGAATTCGCAGGCGCAAGTTGTCCTTTTACCAACCATCTCAAATCATAAATCACACTAATATGTGCATAAAAAGCCACCTGTTGGATTAAGGCAAATACAGCTATTATAATTGCAAATTTTTTATACACCAAAAGAACGTCTAGGGCATCATCCTTATTCTTAACTATCGTTTTATAAAAAAGGTAACTAACAATTATACCTGCCAATTGTTTTACCGCTAAAAATATTGTATCTCTTCCTAAAAGCACACAAATTCCTGTATGCAATACAAGAATCAACAATAACGCTATAAAGCTTTGGCTAATTCTCACTTTTCTGGCTGCAAATAGCAACAACACTATTTGTATTGCCATAATATATTCCGGTTGTATTATTCCACATAAAAACACAAGAAGCACACTTATAACCAATAGTGTTGGCTTCACTACACTAAACTGAGTTGTTTTTTTCATTTACCGCATTCCTTATTTACAATTCTGCTATATAGATCCAAATATTTTTGATACTGGAAGTCTTTCTCATATCTTTTTGCGTTATCAACGATTTTTTCTTTGATTAAGGGATTGCCACTCATTTCCTGAATCACTTTCCATACTTGCTTAATATTGTTTGCCTCAACAATTCTTCCGCTATCCTCACTTACAACTTCCGGCAACGCAGTGCAATTATAGACAACTGCTGGTGTTCCACAAGCCATCGCCTCCACTGTTGGAAGACCAAATGTTTCCTCAATGCTTGCATTGAATAAGACATCTGCAGCAGAGTAAAATTCCACCAGTTCATTGACATCTTTTGTTCTAGATAAACCAATTATATTATTCGGGAGTTTTTTTATCTGTTGTTTACTCAATCCGACCAGGACAATCACATAATCAGATGTTATCAACTTGTTCAATTCAATAAAATCTTTCAAGCCTTTGTTAATTGACCATGTACTTGCTACTCCGAGAATTATTTTGCGATTTTTAATTCCTAACTTTTCTTTTATATTTGATTTTGTCGGTTTAAAAATCGAAGTATCTATACCGTTATATATTGTTTCAATTGGATACTGACTCAAGTAGGACTGTCTAGTTATATCTTCCAACCATTTTGATACCGTAACTATATGCATATCCTTTACATCAGTAAATAACTGCTTCTTTCTCAAGTAGTTACTTTCGCTACGATCAACATAACTAGCTGGATACGAATGCCTCTGCGGACAGTCATGGCATTGAGTTTTCCATCTATCACACTTTATCGCTGAAAAATGGCAACAATGTCCCGTAAAAGCCCAGCAATCGTGTAATGTCCAGACCACCGGCTTACCACTTGATTTTAAATAGTTAAATAATATTTCTACATTAATATAGTAACCGTGTAAATTATGTAAATGAATCACATCCGGGTCATATCGTTTGATTTGCTCTATTAATTTTATAGTTGCACTTTTAGAAAAGAATCCTGCCCTATCAGTAATTCGCGTAAGTAGTGCATCTATATACACATTTTGCTTTGTTCCAATAACATAGTGTGGAATACCGGCAGAAATAGTATTTCTCGCATATGCTACAAGTCCCTGATGGCCATTATTTTTCAGCACATTATACAAGTCGACTGCAATCCGACCCGTACTTAAATTTCCAAATATATTAATTTGGAGAACCTTCATATTTTTCACCATATTCTGAATTTTCCATCTTTAATTCAGCCTTCTATCATATCTATCTTTTCTCTCATACTTTGGACAACATTATTTTGCCTTAATTTACAGTTTCTTAATAACTCTCGCCGGGTTTCCCGCAATCACGCAGTTATCCTCAAACTTCCCAGCAACCACAGCACCGGCACCGACCACACATCCATCACCCAGCACTGTGCCCTTCAGGATGATACTATTGCACCCGATGAAGCAATTCTTGCCGATTTTAATCTCTCGGCTCGGAACCAGGTCACTGTCGCCACCGTTTTCATCTCGCAGCAGTTTGTTTCTTGCCTCTGCCTCGATGGGATGAAAGTCATTATCCAGAATCTTGCAGTTACCACCGATGCAGGTGTTCTCACCAATTGTGATTTTCTTCCGGGCGTAAATTGTTGCTCCACTTATCCCTACGTTATCGCCAATCTCAATCGCTGCTCCCGGAGCACGGGTCACGATAATTGTCCGGCTGTAAAGACCAACCAGGTTACTGAGAAAGCTACTCTTGATTGTGACGTTCTCACCAATCTTCAGCTTGGCGCCGCCCTTGTTGAAGATGATCGGCACTCCCTTCAGCAAGAGGTTCTTTCCATATTCAACTTTTGTCATCTTCATAACCAGCTTAAACCAATTACTGTTCATACCTCTTGCCTCCTTTACAGCTTCAGAATTTCTTCTGCGTACTTTCTCACCGACACATTTCTGGTCAGGTTCTTTTCCAAATTCTCACGGCCTCTAGCTCCCATCGACTTCAACTCACTATTTCCAGCGTTATCAATGAACCATCGGATGTTTTCCTCAACCTTGTCATACTCACCTGGCTCACAACAGAGCCCACCGTGTGTATCTTCAATCAGGCAGCGAACCTCGGAGCCTGCCTCCAGGACCCCTAAAATTGGCTTCGAAGCGGCCATTATGCCGTATGCCTTCGATGGACAACTCACTCCTTTAATCCCTTTCGCGTTCACACACCAGTGAACATCACCAGCGTTCAGGCTATAAATCAGGTCAGCCTTATCCTGATACGGGATGAAAACCACATTGTCCATATGACGCTCTTTCACATACAGCACCAGCTTATCCAGCACAGAACCGGCACCAACAAAAGCAAACACAACCTCTCTGCCATCCGCAGTCTTAGTACCCGGCTTGATTCTCTCCACAACCTTCATCAGATTCTCTAGGTCATAGTACAGTCCAATATTGCCTGAATACATAATGATGAACTTACCATCCAAACCGTACTTCTTCTTGAAAGCAACAACTCTTTCATTGTTCTCATCCAGCGGATAGATTTCATTCTCATCGATCCAGTTGTTGATCATGACAGTCTTAGGGACCTTCTTTCCTTTGAAACGATTCTCCACCGTCTCCACCAGATCACGACCAACCGTGATTATCAAGTCACTACGCTTGCAACTGAACTTGTCAAACCACATCATGGCATCAGTAACAAACTTGCTCTTGGTATAACCAACAGCCAGCACCTGCTCCGGGTTAAAATCCTGAATGTTATAAATGTACTTGGCGTGCTTCACCCACTTACCCCAAACACCCAGCAGACCTCCAAGAATCGGAGGCTGAGAAATGGAGAACACATAATCCATTTTTCCAACCTTGAAAGTTGCCCCCATTGCCCCAAAGAAATAGGAAACAATATTCTTCACACGGCTCTTTTTATTGGCCTTACTGAACTCCGGCACTCGAATTCGCAGAACCTTCACGCCATTGATTTCTTCTTCGTAATATTTCTGTGTCTTATATTTATCCTCAATTGTCCCTAAGTAACTCGGCACCACGCAAATGATCGTGATGTTGAACTTATCCAGCATACCCTCCGCCAGTTCACGGAGAATCTGCCCCGTTGACGCAGTATCTGGAATATAGTAATGAGCATAAATCAGGAGTTTTTTCTTATTTGACATTCCGCTATATTCCTCTCACAAGTTTTTATATCTAACCACCAATGCAGTACACCGGCGGGCTTTATCTATATCAAGCAGAGTGTTTATCACTCTATAGTTATCATTTTTCTCACGGTGCCCATCCTTCGACCACCACTGAATCTTTTATGTAGACCTATCATGGGCTACTCACTCATTTTGCTTCAACTGAAACTTTATTTCCGTCATTCATGTACTTTCTTCACTCCTCACTTTTTCTATATAAACAGCAACAAACCCACGGCGGGTCGCACAAAGGCAATCCACCGTAGGCTTGAACTCTCCTGCAATCTTTATTTGCTGCTCCTTTTGTGGGTCAAAACAGAGCTTTCCAAAAAGCCTCCTACATATAACCCCGGATTTTCCGCATCTTGCAGCTTTTCAGCAAATAAAACATTTGAAGGACAACTCAAGCCGTCAAAACCATTTAGTTATCGTAGGTTTTCTTGGTTGACCCTATTATATCTCTAGCCCCAGTTCCGGCCACAGCAATTTTCAAATCCTTAAAATCTCTCATGATTACTTTCTCCTCTCTCTTTGCGTTTTTATTTTGAAAACACACTCTTTACATACTCATAGCTGTTAATATCGCCAATGTCATACCTCTTACCCGGCATGACGTAAGCGTGCATCGGTGTCTGCTTGCTCAACCAAGCCGCAAAGCTGCCCGGTGCGTCATAGCCGCAGCCGTTCTCCAGAGCTTCCTGAATCCGCTTTACATCACAGGCACGATAGCAGTAGAACGGCGGCACAGCCAGATTTCCTTTTGGTTCCTTTGGCTTTTCCTCATAGCTCGTAATCAGATCCGAGTTATCGAGCGTGATGATTGCTGTTTTCTGCTGCTTTTTCAGTTCGTTTTCCTCATGGCACATCACACAGGAAGTATTCTTTTCCTTGGCAAAATCAACGAACTTCGAAAGGCTGAAATCCAGCACATTATCGCCAGCCATAACCAGCAAATCATCAGCCAGATTCAGCTTTTCTACCGCCAGTTGAATATCTTTGACTGCTCCCAGACGAGTTTCATTGGTGCTTGTACCATCGTCGATCACAGTAATCTCATAAGGCCGCGTCTTTTGCTTATTACTTTTCCAATCCTCAAAATGCTGTGCAAACTTGTGGTTGGAAATCACCACAAATTCGTCAATGTCGGTGGTGTCCACCAGATCATCCACCAACCAATCAAGGATGGATTTCTCGCCCACTTTCAGAAGCGGTTTCGGGAAATTCTCTGTCAGCGGATAAAGCCGTGTAGCATAGCCCGCTGCCAAAATCAAACATTTCATCTATGTACTCTCCTTATAGTTCCACGCCATCGGCACTCTCACACAAATGGAAACTATACTTTCCATTCAGTGCTGGGAACGCTTTCAGATACTCTGCTGTCACCCTCGCTTCAATATCTTCGGCCTTGTCCGGGTCAATCAATGCCATGCAGCAACCCTTGAAGCCCGCACCAGAGAAGCGGCCACCGTAGATACCATCGGTATCGGTCATGATCTCATACAGTTTTTTCAGTTCATCGCAGCCACACTCATAGCTATAAATAGAGGATTTTCCGCTTTCAAAAACAAGCTGACCGTAGCCCTCCAAATCACCTTTACGCCACAGTTCTGCACCCTTTTCGGCACGAGCAAACTCACTGTAATAGTGTTCTGCACGTCTGCGCCACAGTTCGGGCAGACGTTCTTTATAGGCTTCAAAGACCTCAAACGGTACATCACGGAGCCGGGTGTTTGCAAAGGTATCGTAGTCCATCCCTGCATAGCCCATTAGTGCATAGGCTGCTGCCTTACACTCATCCTGCCGCAAATTGTACTTGGAGTTTTTCAAAGAACGCTCCAAGCCGGAGAAGAAAATCGCTATCTTGTAAGGCTTCATCTTCTCGCTAGTCGGAATCAGCTCATAGCTATCATCTTTCGTGTCGAGGTACAGCAGTTGGTCTTTCTTGGAAAGCACCTCACAACTCTGGTCGAGTTTGCCACAAGAAACGCCGACATACTGGTTTTCCGCTGCCTTTGCTGTAAGGATCATCTCCATTGGTTCTAAATGGATACCATTCACTTTGCACAGTGCCGACAAGAAACAGATAATAACCGATGCAGACGAGGACAATCCGCCAATCGGCAGACTTCCTTCAATGATGCCGGATAGACCGACTTTCAAGCGGTACTTCTCGCCTAGCATCTTCGCCGCACCGCGCAGATGGTCTGCCCAGTCGCCCTGCTTTTCATCTGGAACTGCTCTTACAAAGAACTGGGCGCGCTTTGGGAAGTTCAAGGACTGCAACTCCACAACACCGTTCTGCTTCGGGTGGTAGGCCATGTGGATTCCCTTGTCGATTGCCAATCCATTGATTTTTCCGTACTGATGGTCGATATGCGCACCCAGTGGACTGATGCGGTACGGGCAGAACGCCACATCAAACGGTTCTTGATGATATAATTCCTTGTAAACCTCAACACACTTCATCGGTTTATTTTCCTACTCTTCGTTATTTGTAAAACTTTGCGTACCACTCAGCGAACTTCCGTAAACCCTCGCGCAAGCTAGTGGAGGGCTTATATCCGAAGTCACGCTCCAGCGCACTGGTATCTGCATAGGTCACAG
>ENA-ORUQ01000669-ORUQ01000669.1-human-gut-metagenome-genome-assembly--contig:-NODE-669-length-36609-cov-7.626607_pt1 | contig 36609 bp, 38 predicted proteins | sample MGYA00242081_ERZ509211 | MGnify/ENA primary metagenome ERZ509211 (study PRJEB26280, sample SAMEA2338785) | human gut metagenome | biome: human gut; feature: human-associated habitat; material: faeces...
CGCTGCACACCTGCACGCGCGTCACCTTCCGCGATTTTGCGGAGGACGAGCTTGCCGCCTACCTCGCCACCGGAGAGCCGCTCGACAAGGCCGGCGCCTACGGCATCCAGGGCCACGGCGCACTGCTCATCAAGGGCATCGAGGGCGACTATTACAGCGTCATGGGTCTGCCTGTGGCTCCGCTTTATACCATTCTGCGCGATATTCATGCAGTTTAATGCCGGATTCTCTCCGGCTCACTATTAAGAAAGGAAGATTCGTTTTGCGACGACGTCATAAAGTCGGCTCTCCGCTCCTGATCGGTGCGGCAGTCGTCATTCTGCTGTGCATTCTCTCCGCGGTGTACAGCGGCATCAGCGGCAATTCCTCGCCGATCACGAGAGCCGCCGGTGCGGTTGTCCGGCCGTTTCAGCGGTTCGGCACCGGTGTCGGACACTTTTTCAGCAAAGGACTGGATTATTTCACCGAGTTTGATGCACTCAAGGCCGAGAATGAGCAGCTCAAGCAGCAGATCAGCGACAATGCACAGCTTGTGCGCGACGCACAGATCGCGCTCGAGGAAAACAACCAGCTGCGCTCTCAGCTTGGGCAGCCGGAGAACACCCGCACCACCACCACGGTCAGCGCCGAGGTCATCGCCCGCAGTCCGGGCGACTGGGCGGATACGCTGACGCTGGACAAGGGCAGCTCGAGCGGCGTCAACAAGGACGATCTTGTAACGACCGTGGACGGCATGCTCGGCTTTGTCAGCGAGGTGACCGACAACACCTGCGAGGTGACTTCCATCACCGACCCGAAAATGCAGTGCGGCGCGCTTGTCACCCGCACGCGCGAGACCGCCATTGCGGAGGGCGACTATAACCTGATGACACGCGGTGCGCTTCGCCTGTCCTATCTGCGCGAGGACTCCAAGGTGGTCGTCGGCGATACGGTCGAGACCTCGGGACGCGGCGGTGTATTCCCCAAGGGCATCCTCATCGGCACGGTGGAAAGCGTGCAGCCGGAGGAAAGCGGTCTGTCGTACTACGCGGTCATCAAGCCGTTTGTCAGCGTGGACAGCGTTTCCTCGGTTTCCATCATCACCGAATACACGGACACAGCGGAGTAAGCCATGCAGAGAGAACATATTTCCATCCCGAAGCTGATCGCGTATGTGCTGTTTTCGGTGATTATCTTCGCGCTGCAGACCGGCACGTTCGGCGGCATGCGCATTTTCGGCTCTGCGGTCGATCTGCTGCCCGCACTCGTCACGGCAGCCGCGCTGCTCGGCGGCCCGGCGGAGGCGGCTGTTGTCGGCTTGACGGTCGGCATCTGCTATGACCTCAGCTTCACCGGCGTGGACGGTCTCTATCCCCTGTTTTTCCTGCTGTTCGGCTATGCCGCCGGAAAGCTCTGCCAGAGACTGCTCACCCGCAATTACATTTCCATGCTCATCCTTACGGCGTTTGAGTGTGTGCTGCTCGGTCTGCTGCGGTATCTCTTCTCGCTGATGCATGCAGGCGCGTCCTTCCTGATCGTCCTGCGGCAGCTTGCCGTCGGTACGGTGCTGACCTGCCTGTTCTGCTTTATCGTTTACCTGCCGCTGCGCAGGCTCAGCGGCAAATCCCGCAAGCGCAGCCGCTGACCCTTTGCGGAAAGGAGCACTTCCCCATGTTAAATAAACCTCAACTGCTTCGCCGTCTGCTCGCGCTGTGCGGACTGCTGCTGCTGTGCAGCGGTGTGGCGCTCTCGCAGTTATTCCAGCTGCAGATTCTGAACGGCGAAAAGTATGTCCGCCGCTCGGCGGAGTTTCTCACCACCACGTCTACGGTTTCCGCAGCCCGCGGTGAGATCCTCGACCGCTACGGCAGGCCGCTCGTCACCAACAACACCGGCTTTTCGCTCGTGCTCATCTACTCGTCCTTCTGGGACGGCAACGACAAGCGGTTTGATACCCTGCTCGATCTGACGCACCGTATCCAGACCGCAGCCGTGGACGCGACCGCCAAGCAGAATGCCGCAAAGACGGCTGCTGCCACCGATACCTCGAGTGACACCTCTGCGGATGCCGCAGACAGCACGGATACGTCCTCGGACACCCCGACCGACACCGCGCAGGCGGTTTCTGCGGACACGGCGGCGATTCCGTCCATCAATGACCGGCTGCCGATCACGCAGTCCGCGCCGTTCACCTACAACAGCGCATCGCTGACCGAATTGTCGGGTTATATGAAGGACAGCGCCAAATCCCTCGGTCTGGATGCGGTTACGGCGGCCGTAGACGCCGCCAAGCAGGCCAATGAAACCGACCCCAAGACCGACGAAAACGGCAACACCATTGATCAGGCGGCACAGGTGGATGCGACCAAGCTGGTCTCCCCGACCGAGTTTATCAACGCCATGCGCGCCTATATGGAGAAAAACCTCGGCATGCCGACCGATCTCTCGCTTGCGGATGCCCGCACGATGGTCGGCATCTATTACAGCATGCGCACGGTCGGCTTCAGCAATCAGGCGACCTACACGCTTGCGGACAATGTGCCGATGGACCTGATCGCCTATATCAAGGAGCACAGCGCGGATTTTCAGGGCATTGAAATCCAGAGCGAAGCCGTCCGCCAGTACGACACCGCCACCGCCGCGCACCTGCTCGGCACGATCGGCTCCCTGACCTCTGACGAGTGGAGTTCCGACAAAAACGGCGGCCCTTACAAGGACAAGGCAGGCTACCAGATGAGCGATCTCATCGGCAAGTCCGGTCTGGAGAGCGCGCTTGAGTCCTACCTGCACAGCACGGCAGGCTCCCGCACGGTGGAGACCGATCTTGGCGGTTCGGCTATTGCCGAGCAGACTACCGCTACGGCTCCCAAGCCGGGCGACAATGTTATCACCACGATTGACCTTGACCTGCAGGAAGTCGCTGAGAAATCGCTGGCAGGCAATCTCTCCGCTTACGGCAAGGGCGGCGCGGCTGTTGCGCTCGACCCGAACACGGGCGAGGTGCTCGCGATGGCGTCCTACCCGACCTACGACCTGGCAAACTACAACAAAAACTACGCCTCTATCCAGGCGGACAGCCGCCATCCGGAGGTAAACCGTGCAACCTCGGGTGTGTACCCGCCAGGCTCCACCTTTAAGATGGTGACCGCCATCGCGGGTTTGGAGGAAGGCATCATCTCCGGTGACACCTACGTTACCTGCACCGGCACCTACGAGTACGGCGGACAGACCTTCCGCTGCAACAACCACGACACGCCCATGACGCTCAACGTCACGGATGCGCTCAAATACTCGTGCAATACGTTCTTCTACACGGTCGGTCAGAAGCTGACCGGTGAGCACCTCGAGCAGTGGACTAAGAAGTTCGGTCTCGGCACGGCGACCGGCATCGAGGTCGGCGAAGCCACCGGTCAGGCAGCAGGTCCGACCTATCGTGAGCAGCAGCGCAAGGCCGACCCGGCGATCCGCGAGTGGCAGGGCGGCGATGATCTGAACGCAGCGATCGGTCAGTCGGATAACGGCTTTACGCCGCTGCAGCTGGCAAACTATGTTTCCGCTATCGTAAACGGCGGCACGCTGTACAAGCCGACGCTCGTCAAAAGCATCAAAAGCTACGATTACAGCAGCTTTATGAAAACCGATGAATCCGAGGTGCTCGGCAAGATCGATATTTCGGATGCCACGCGCGAGCTTGTCATGCAGGGCATGAGCGAGGTTACCGACGAGGGCGGTACCGCAGGCAGCGTTTTCGCGGACTACCCCATCAAGGTTGGCGGCAAGACCGGTACAGCCGAGATGTTCGAGAACGGCGAGTCGTTCGACAACGGTCTGTTCATCGCGTTTGCGCCCTTTGACAACCCGCAGATCGTTATCTGCGTAGTCGGTGAAGGCGCAGGCCACGGCGCTTACGTTGCGCCGATCGTGCGTGATATGCTCGATGAGTATTTCTCTGTCGGCAAGTCGGACCGCGCAGCCTCCCGTCAGGCGGAGAACACCCTGATTCGATAAAACAATTGTAAGCGAAACTGCAGTTTCGCGGCAGCTTAAGCCCGGCAAATGTGATTTTGCCGGGTTTTTTCTTTCCAAACCCGGTGCCATTTGAAGTTTTCGTCAAAAAATTCGCGTGGAACGCTTGTAAACCGCCCGCTGTTAGTTTATAATACACTTGTAGGCGAATCTGCAGATTTATGCAGTATTGCCTTAAGGCAATACTGCATAATTGAACAAGAGCGATTTGCGAGCAAATTTTGCGTTCTGACAAGGCGCGGTTTTGCGGTAATACTTGATGTATTACCGTGAAATCTCGGCAGCGCGGACGGAACTCGCGCAAGGAACCGAAGCCAAAGTCAGGGCACAAAATTTCCGCAAAGCGCCGCAGCTTTAATTGTGCAGTATTGCCTTAAATAAGGTTTTCTTTCGGAGGCGGTATGTTGAAGGTGATTCTTGTTGCGTCCGGTAAGGGCGGCACAGGAAAGACCTCCCTTACAGCGGGCGTAGGCGCGGCTCTCGCGCAGCTTGGCAGCAAAGTGCTGCTGATTGACGGCGACTGCGGTCTGCGCAATCTGGATATCGTGCTCGGCATGTCCGACCGGGTGGTCTACTCGTTTGCCGATGTGGCAGGCGGCGCGGTTCCCCTCGCGGATGCCATGGCGTGTCATCCGGATATGAAAACGCTGTACTTACTCACTGCACCGGTGGCGCTTCCCGCTCTCAGCGAGCGCGGCATGGAGCAGCTGGCTGTGCAGGCCGAGGAGGCCGGGTTCGACTACCTGCTGATCGACGGTCCCGCCGGACTGCCGGCTGAGCTTTCCTTTCTGGCGCATATTGCCACGCAGGCGATCATCGTCACCTCGACCGACCGCGTATGTGTCCGCGGCGCGGAACGCTGCGCCCGCAAGCTGGAGGAGGAATACTGCATCCAGCGCATCCGCATGGTGCTCAACCGCGTGCGCCCGCAGCTCATCAGCCACGGCAAATCCGGCAACATCGACGACGCGATGGACGAAGCAGGACTTCCCCTGCTCGGTCTCGTGCCCGAGGATGTGGACCTCATTTCGTGCAGCAACAGCGGCAGGAGCATTCATGCCGTCAAGCACACGGGCGCGGCTCGCGCCTTTGTGAATATCGCCCGGCGGCTCAACGGCGAGCGTATTCCACTTAAATTGTAAGAAATCTCGAAATAAATATACAGGAAAGGGGTTATTCCTGATGAACATTGCACTGATCGCACATGACCGCAAAAAAGAACTGATGGTACAGTTTTGCATGGCATACTGCGGTATTCTTGCAAAGCATAACATCTGTGCCACCGGCACCACCGGCAAATTTGTTGAAGAAGCTACCGGTCTGAAAATCGACAAGTGCCTTGCGGGTATGCAGGGCGGCGAGGAGCAGATCTCTGCGCGCGTAGCCTACAACGAGATCGACCTCGTGCTGTTTTTCCGTGATCCGATGTCCAACGCACAGTATGAACCGGACGTCCATGCGATTTCCCGCCTGTGTGACATGCACAATATCCCGATTGCAACCAACTCGGCAACCGCTGAAATGCTCATCCTCGGTCTGGACCGCGGTGATCTGGATTGGCGTAATATTGTCAACCCGAAGAACAAAAAATAAACAATAGCATTCGTTGCACCGGATCGGGTACGCCAATTCGGTGCATACGTCTGTCTTGAGGAGAATCAAAATAGTTATGGAAAAAGTAAAACCCAGAACCTTATCCGGCTTTATGGAGCTGCTTCCGGCACCGCAGGTGCAGATGGAGCGCATCATGCAGGTACTGCGCGAAACCTATGCGCTGTACGGCTTCTATCCGCTGGATACCCCGCTGATCGAGTCCTCCGAGGTGCTGCTTGCCAAGGGCGGCGGCGAGACCGAAAAGCAGATCTACCGCTTCACCAAGGGCGACAGCGACCTGTCCCTGCGATTCGATCTGACCGTACCGCTGGCAAAGTATGTTGCCCAGCACTACGGCGAGCTGACCTTCCCGTTCCGCCGTTTCCAGATCGGCAAGGTTTACCGCGGTGAGCGCGCACAGCGCGGCCGCTTCCGCGAGTTCTATCAGGCGGACATCGACGTCATCGGTGACGGCAAGCTGGACATCATCAACGAGGCCGAGGTGCCGAGCATCATCTACAAGACGTTCACTTCGCTGGGTCTCGAGCGCTTCAAGATCCGCATCAACAACCGCAAGGTGCTTAACGGCTTCTTCGCTATCCTCGGTTTGACCGAGAAGGCCGGCGACGTGATGCGCACCATCGACAAGCTGGAGAAGATCGGCGCGGAGAAGGTAAAGACCATTCTGGTCGAAGATTTCGGCGTGGAAGCTGCTACGGCTGACGAGCTGCTGAAGTTCATCGAGACGCCGGGCGGCACCGAGGGTATCCTCGCGGCGCTGGAGAGCTACAAGGGCAAGAACGAGGTATTCGACCTCGGCGCAGAGGAGCTGAAAACGGTTGCAACCTATATGCAGGCGTTCGGCGTTCCGGCTGACCACTTCGAGATCGACCTGACGATTGCCCGCGGTCTGGACTACTACACCGGCACCGTTTATGAGACCGCTATGCTCGACCATCCGGAAATCGGTTCCATCTGCTCGGGCGGCCGTTACGACAACCTCGCGGAGTACTACACCGACAAGCAGCTGCCGGGCGTTGGCATCTCCATCGGTCTGACCCGTCTGTTCTACGTTCTCGGTGAGCAGGGCTACCTGAACGACCAGATGAACAAGGCACCGGCGGACGTTCTCATCCTGCCGATGACTGACGACATGGGCGCCGCTATCAAGACCGCTACCGCTCTGCGTGAGTCGGGCATCCGCACCCAGCTGTACAGCGAGCAGAAGAAGTTCAAGCACAAGATCGGCTACGCCGACAAGCTGGGCATTCCGTTCGTTATCTTCCTCGGCGAGGATGAAATTAACGCGGGCGTGGTCGCTGTCAAGGATATGGAGAGCGGCGAGCAGGTCAAGATTTCGCTTGACGAGGCAGCAAAGCTCATCCATGACGGTCTGGCAAAGAAAAACGCAGGCAAAGTAATCTGCGACAAATAAATCGCTAAATTGCAGGGCGGGTGCCCCCCGCCTTTGGTAGAGATAGATTTTCAACTGAATATGGAGGGATTGCTTATGAAACAGCTTGTTTACGGCGGTATTCTCATGATAACCGGCATGCTCGGTGTCATTGCGGCTATTCTGGCGCTTTCCGCGTCGATTGCCGACAACGCTTCTATTATGTTTCTTATCTCCTTCGCCGGCATTATTTTATTTGCGATTATGGTCTTTCTCGGCTATTATGAGCATGTTCGCCCGGCAATGAAGGATAAGGATTCCGAGTAAGGAGGCCGTCTTATGGATAAACTGCGTAAAACCATCATTCGCTGTACGGGATTTCTGTGCGCTGCGGTTTTTCTGGCAAACGGATTTATCATCCTGCCGATTGCGTCCCTCATTATCGGCTTTATCGCCGCTTATCTTGTGGGTTCCGACGCTGTGGAAGATGTGATCTCCACAATCAAGGAAACCGGCGATAAATAAAGAAATTGTTCAAAATACTTAGTAATAAGGATTGATAAACATGAATAACACATCTATTGCAGGCATGAAGCGCACGCATATGTGCGGCGATCTTCGCCTGGAGCACGCCGGTCAGACCGTTACCGTAAACGGCTGGGTTGACCGCGTGCGTGACAACGGCGGCGTTCTGTTCCTGCTGCTGCGCGACCGTGCGGGCATTGTACAGTGCACCTTTGACAAGTCGGTCAACGCTGACCTGTTCGACATTGCCTTCACCTGCCGCACCGAGTTCGTTGTAGCGGTAAAGGGCAAGCTGGTGGCCCGCGACGCGGCTGCCATCAACAAGAAGATGCCGACCGGCGAGGTCGAAATTATTGCCGAGGACATCCGCATTCTGTCCAAGGCGGAGACCACCCCGTTTGAGATCGACGACACCAAGGAGGTCGGTGACCAGATCCGTCTGAAGTACCGCTACCTTGACCTGCGCCGTCCGTCCATGCAGAAGAACCTGATGCTGCGCCACCGCGTAACGCAGGTTGCCCGCAACTACTTCGACGAGCACGGCTTCCTCGAGATTGAGACCCCGATGCTGACCAAGTCCACGCCGGAGGGCGCGCGCGACTACCTCGTGCCGTCCCGTGTGCATCCGGGCAAGTTCTATGCCCTGCCGCAGTCCCCGCAGCAGTACAAGCAGCTGCTCATGCTGTCCGGCATGGACCGTTACATTCAGATCACCCGCTGCTTCCGCGACGAGGACCTGCGTGCCGACCGTCAGCCGGAGTTCACCCAGATCGACCTTGAGATGTCTTTCGTTGAGCAGGATGACGTTATCGCCGTCAACGAGGGCTTCCTCCAGCGCGTGTTCAAGGAAGTGCTGGATGTTGACATCCAGCTGCCGCTGCCGCGCATGACCTGGCAGGATGCAATGGACAAGTACGGCTCGGACAAGCCGGACGTTCGCTTCGGCTTTGAGATCCGCGATATTTCCGACATCGCCAAGGACTGCTCGTTCAAGGTGTTCAAGGATACCGTTGAGAACGGCGGCACGGTCCGTCTTATCAACGTAAACGGCTATGCGGACAAGTTCCCGCGCAAGGAGATCGACAAGCTGGGCGAGTTCGTCAAGACCTACCGCGCAAAGGGCCTTGCATGGATGAAGCTCGCCGCAGACGGCAGCATGACTTCTTCGTTCGCCAAGTTCCTGTCCGAGGACGAGATTGCGGCCATCAAGGAGCGTGCAGGCGCAAAGGAGAACGATCTGCTGTTCGTTGTTGCCGACGCAAACTGGCAGACCGCCGCTGTTGCTCTGGGCGCGCTGCGCTGCGAGCTGGCTAAGCGCCTCGGCCTTGCCAAGAAGGACGATTTCAAGCTGCTGTGGGTCACCGAGTTCCCGCAGTTCGAGTACAGCGAGGAGGAGAACCGCCTCGTTGCCATGCACCATCCGTTCACCGCACCGATGGACGAGGATATCCCGCTGCTGGACACCGATCCGGCCAAGGTTCGTGCCAAGGCGTACGACATTATCCTCAACGGCTGTGAGCTGGGCGGCGGCTCCATTCGTATCCACGATCCCGAGCTGCAGACCAAGATGTTCGAGGCCCTCGGCTTCACCGAGGAGAAGGCCAAGGAGCAGTTCGGTCACCTGATTACTGCATTCTCCTACGGCGCACCTCCGCACGGTGGTCTGGCTTACGGTCTGGATCGTCTGTGCATGCTGCTCGCCGGTCTGGATTCCATCCGCGACGTGATCGCCTTCCCGAAGGTTCAGAACGCGTCCGACCTGATGATGAACTGCCCGGATATCGTAGATGACAAGCAGCTGGACGATCTCTCTATCGCAGTTACCCGCGTAGAAGAAACGCCTGAGGCATAAATTCTAACGACTTGAGAAGCCGCTGCGGAAACACCACAGCGGCTTTTCCGTTTCTGCGAAAGGAGCAACTTTTTTGAGCATTGAACACAAGGTTCAAAACGAAACCGGACGAAATCCGTACCGAATCGGCACAAATGTGCTGCTGCTCGTTGCGTTTTTCCTGCTGTTCCATCCCCTGCTGAGCAAGGGCTCGCTGATGTATCAGCCGACCATCTCGCACTGGCTGACCGCGGGCGCATTCGTGCCGTTGGTGCTGCGTCCGTGGCGCCGCAACCACCCGTTTGCGGAAAATCACACGCGGCTGTACGCGGCGGTTCTGCTTGTGCATGACGTGCTGCTGTTCCTGTCTGCGGCGGCTGTCAGCCTGATCCTGGTGGAATACATGGTCAAGGGCTGCGTCATCACGCTCAAGCAGTCGTTTTTTCAGGGCTGGATCTGCTATGTGACGGTTTACGCCGCGGCGTATCTGATCTGCGGCAACGTGCGTATCGGCGTATGCCTCGGCATGGCAATTTCGATGATCCACGGCATGATCGACCACTACGTTATGCTGTTCCGCGGCACGCCTGTCATGCTGAGTGACATTGCCGCCATCGGCACGGCAGCCAACGTTTCCAAGGGCTACTCCGCACCGATGGAGCTTTCCGTGCTCCGCGCCGCCGCGGCGGCTATGCTGTTCTGCGTGAGCGTGTGCCTGATGCAGCGCAGCTTCAAGGTGCACAAGCGCTGGTACTTCCGCAGACTGTTTTCGCTGCCGTGCGTGCTCGTACTGGCGTTCATCGCCTACACCGGCATCCAGACGGTCGGCACCGGACTGGCTTTCTGGCAGTCCAGCCGCCAGTACAGCGAGATTTTCTACTTCCTGCGCTGCGCGACCAGCTCGTTTGTCAAGCAGCCGGAGGGCTACAGCGCGGACGCGCTTTCTGCCGCACAGAGCGAATTTACCGGCAAACAGGGAACGAAAACGCCCAATCTGATCGTGATCATGAACGAATCCTTCTCGGATCTCGGCTCGGTCGGTGCGCTTGAGACCAACGAGAACCCCATGCCGTATGTGCACAAGCTGATGCAGGGTCAGGAGAACACCATCAGCGGTCAGCTGACCGTTTCGACCTTTGGCGGCGGCACCGCCAACACCGAGCTGGAGTTCCTCACCGGCGATTCGATGGCGTTCCTGCCGTACAACTGCTCGGCGTATCAGGTGTTCATCAAGAGCGAAATGCCCAATCTGACCTCGGGTCTGGATTCGCTCGGCTACCAGACGGCGGCGATTCACCCCTATCTGTCCACCTCGTGGAACCGCACGAACGTCTACCGCTTCTTCGGCTTTGAAGCGCAGTATTATCAGGACGATTTTGCCGCTGACGCCAGTCGTGTGCGCGATTATATCAGCGACAGCGCAAGCTACAAGAAGATTTTCGAGCTGTACGAGAACAAGAGGGAAAACACGCCGCTGTTCGTGTTCAACGTAACGATGCAGAACCACGGCGGCTACGACTGGGACGGCGACGGTTACTTCGACAAGCGCATCTACCTCACCGGCGAGGAGCAGGACAAGTACCCGACGGTTGACCAGTACCTGTCGCTCGTGCGGTACAGCGACGATGCCGTGCAGGAGCTGATCAGCTACTTCTCCAAGGTGGATGAGCCGACGGCAATCGTGTTCTTCGGCGACCACCAGCCCAATCTGCCGGAGGACTTTTACAACACCCTGCTCGAGAGCCAGCGCGGCGATCTCTCGGATGCCGAGCTGCGCCAGAAAAAGATGGTAACGCCGTTCTTCATCTGGGCGAACTACGACATCGAGGAACAGGCAAACGTGCAGATCAGCGCGAACTATCTGTCCGCGTATGCGCTGAACGCGCTCGGCTGCTCGACCTCGGGCTTTGACCAGATGCGCCTTGCCCTGCAGCAGCAGATTCCGGTGATGAACGTCAACGGCTACCGCCTGCCGGACGGCACCTGGTATCCGCAGGGCGAACAGCCGGAAAACGACCTGCTGAACAATTATCACAATGCGGAATATGCGCAGATTTTTGATGCAAAAAATCGCAGCGATGAATGGTATACACCGTAATTCCGTGCAAAATCCCCGCTTTACACGGGTGCTCATAAGAAAGTAATTTCAGAAATTACGATTATGGCATCTGTCAGACGGGGTTGGTAAAAGAGATAACGGGTATTCGGTGCAAAATCCGAGTACCCGTTATTTTTTTGCCCTTAACTGAAAGCAATAGATTTATTCACAGTTTTCGAGTATAATGAAGCTATAATCATCCTATCCCAAACAATCCGAGATTTTTTCAAAAAATCTCAAAAAATTTTGGAAACATTGGAACAATTCAGCCCTTTTCATGCCATATATAGTAGAGGGCTATTTCAAAACGATTGGAGGTGACGCTTTTGGACAAGAAGAAAGGTCCGACAGGTTTCATTGTAGTGCTGCCCGGTGAGGTCATCGAGATACCGCAGGACAGCGACAAGTCATGGCTGACCCTATTTTATAGCCTACCGAGGGAACTTGCAGAAAAGTGGAAGCCAGCCTACGATCTGCTCCGCTGCCCCTATGAAGTTCTGAGGACGGACAAGTATGATCACATCGTATGTGATGATATGTTCAAGCTGCTTGTGTGGGACTGCTACGCATGGAGCGCATGGCAGTTTTTCCAAGTGAAAGACCGCAAGGGCAATTATCGTGACATTCCAGGCACATGGACGCAGTACGCAGGATATTTCCCCTTGTGGCGTTTGTCGTACAGCATTATCCCGTACATCCGAATGAAGTTTGAACAAAACGGGCTCGGCTTCCAAAACCTTTACAACATCCCGCAGGGTGTGGAAGTGCCGTGGCTGACCTATCAGCAGTTCAGCAATCTGATCGGCAATGTCACCGATATGGTGGTTGCGGAACAGGAATGGCAACCGGTGATTGATGCAATATGGGAAAACCGCACCGTAGAGGACTACGAAACCACAAGCAGCACCGTCAAGACCGATTTCATGCGGAAGTGGCATCACAACCGTTCCGGCAAGCCAATCTCTCTGGATGAAATGATGGAGAGCGAGGACGGGGACATTTTCGATGTGGCAGACCCCCGCAGCGATTTTGAGAACGCTGTCATTTCCGAAATGCAGATTGCTTTCTTTGCGGAAAGTACCATCATGGAGAAAGACCGGGAGATATTGAAGCTGCGTATGGAGGGCTACACCGAGCAGGAGATCGCAGACAAAGTTGGTTACAAGACCGCCAGCGCAGTCCATAAGCGTATTGCCAAGATCGCAGACGCTTATGAGGATTATGTGACAGCGGAATATCAGAAGTATTTGGACAAGTAAACAGACGAAGAAACGGCAGCAGTTACCCAAGTGGTGACTGCTGCTTTTTCATGCAAGAAAGGAGGATTTTATGAGCAGAGAACCATTTGAAACCATGCCCGATGTGATGGACGCAAAGCAGATTGCGGAAGCGTTGCAGATTTCCAAAGCGGGGGCATACAACCTTTTGAACAGCCCGGATTTTCCAACCTTACGGATCGGCGGGCGTAAATTGGTGATGAAAAATGAGCTTGTGGAATGGCTAAAAAGCCGCACAAACCGAAAAGCGTGAAAACACGGTCAAGAGCCGGAAAAGTAGCAAATCACCGGATAGCGTGAGCCGGAACATACTCCGCATCGTTTGAAGCGTTTCTATCGAAAAATCGCATCACTTTCCCAATTCAAGAACTGAGAAAAATTTGTGAAAATCAGGAGGTTTTATGAGAACAGGACTTACCAAGAGAGAAAAGACCACAGGCATCTATTTTGACGAGTATGGCAATATGATCGAGGTGCAGACCCACAACACCGATCTAAAAAAGCGGCTGACCGCATTTGCGAAAGAATATCCGCAATGCTGCCGCCAGATCGACGATGACGAGCAAGGCGGACTGACCTTTGAGATCGAAAAAGGCAGATTGAGCTTCCGGCTGACTGCGCCGTACAGTGAGGAACGAAAACAGGCGGCAAGTGAATGGGCGAAGAAGAACGGAATCAAAGGTTGAAAAGCTGTCGGCGTGTTTACCTGAAAAAGCTCTCTACACAATGAATATTTACAATTTGATGTTGATTGAAGTCATTCAAACTGCTATAATGATTATGGGTTAGTTTGCCCTACTCGAAAGAGAATATGGAATGAGAGGAGAGGTGCAACGATGAATCCCGTATTGAAATATCGTGGTGGAAAATCTCGGGAAATTCCACGCTTCTTACAATATATACCTGATGACTTCAATCGCTACATTGAGCCTTTTTTTGGTGGCGGTGCAGTATATTTTTATCTTGAGCCCGAAAATGCAATTATAAATGATGTCAACACTCGTTTAATGATATTCTATCGTCAGTTGCGTGACAATTATCCTGAGATGAGGGCGCAGCTTGATACTTTGCAACAGTTATATGAGGAAAATCAAGCAAGGTACAAAAGACTTAAAGCCCAAACACCAGACGAGCGTGTTCCAAATGATAATGAGGCGCTATATTATCGCATCAGAGAACTTTTCAACCACCCCGATGGTAGTTATCTTGATGGCGTGTTGTATTTCTTTATAAACAAGACCGCTTACTCGGGCATGATTAGGTATAACAACAGCGGCGAATATAATGTTCCGTTTGGTCGTTATCCCAATCTGAACACTCGACTGGTCACACAGCAGCATAGTGATTTATTGCAAGGCGCTGAATTATATAGTCTGGATTACAGCCAGATATTTGAAATGGCGCAGGAAGATGATTTTATATTCTTAGACCCGCCATATGATTGTGTGTTTAATGATTACGGAAATATTGACATGATGAATGGTTTTGACGAAGCAGAACACCGTAGGTTGGCTGCCGATTTCCGTAATCTCCCCTGCCGCGCCTTAATGGTAATTGGTAAAACTCCTCTCACAGAAGAACTCTACGGAGAATACATCTTCGATGAGTATTACAAAAACTATGCAGTAAATATCAGAAATCGTTTCAATAATGATAAAATGCACATCGTTGTAAAAAACTATTAGGAGTGCAAAATGGGAGTAATTAAAAGTAGTCGTACATTATTTTTTACTACTTCGCCCAGATCACCCAAAAAGTTAATCCCAGAAATCGCTTTGTTGGTGGATAACTTTTCTGGGCAAACATGGAGTGGCAATGAGCAAGTACAGGAAGAATTTGCCCGCACGCTCGCTGCTGCAACCACATTTGAGGGAGATACCTCTAAGAAGTATTCTGCATTTAGTGCACGAGATCGTATTACTCGCTCGCCGCAGGGATTGGGGTTTGTTGATCTTTCTCCAACAATTCAGTTGACAGAAGCAGGCGAATCTTTTATACATGGCAACAGACCGCATGAAATCTTTTTGCGGCAGCTCTTAAAATTCCAGTTACCCTCTCCCTATCACAAAGAGGGAAGTAAAATCAAAGGGACATTTTGGGGGCGTCCCTACTTGGAAATCATTCGTTTAATCCGTGATTTAGACCACCTGACACCGGATGAATTTAGAATTTTTGCGTTGCAACTGACGGACTATCGCAACTATGAAGCGGTAAAAAATCAAATCATTTCTTTCCGAGAAGAAAAGGAAAAACATAAGGGGCAGTATAAGCGATTTGTTGACGATGTTATAAATCGGGAAATATCCAAAATTTATTCTACCGAAATTGAATCCGGCAACATAGCAACCAGAGAATCAAAGACGAGCGATGTGCGGTCATTTATCAGCAAAGAAAAGCGCAACATGAGGGACTATGCTGATGCATGTTTCCGCTATTTCCGTTTCACCGAAATGTTTGTTTCTGATGGTAGGTCGATACAGATCGCTCCAGATAAAATTCCAGAGATTGATTTTATTTTGGAAACTGTCCCGAGAGAGCCTACCTACATTGATGATGTAACTGCATTTAAGAATTATTTGTTTGACCCCGCACAGCCTCGTCTGTATACAGATGACCGCAGCAATTTAGAGGATACACTGATGCGTCATTTTTCGTATACTAAACGAGAGCTTTCTGAAAAGACAATCGAAGAGCTGAAAGATTTGCGTGATAGTGCTGTTCAAGCAAAACGGGCTGCAATTATTCAAAAGCAGACCGAGGAACTAAAGTCTTATGCGCTGTATCAAGAAGTCATTGATACATACAACGAGATTTTATCAGATGAGGTATACGATGCTCCCCTGTTCCTCGAATGGAATACATGGCGAGCCATGACTATGCTGGACGGCGGAACTATTAAAGGCAATTTCAGGATTGACGACGCGGGGCGACCCACATCAACAGCCCAAGGCAATATGCCGGACATTGAATGTGATTATGATACCTTTGCTCTTTCGGTTGAAGTTACCTTGCAGCGAGGACAGCGGCAATATGAATCTGAGGGAGAGCCAGTCACACGGCATTATGCTCAGTTGCAAAAGGCGACAGGAAAAACCACTTATTGCCTGTTTATAGCTCCGTCAATTAACAGAGCAACATGGGCACACTTCTTCGGCTTAAATCAGATCAAAAATATCGCTGCTTATGGAGGCAAGCCCAAGATTATCCCATTGGAACTTGATTCGTTTATGCGGTTGATTGAAAACTCCTATACAAGCGAAGGCATACCTCAACCACAAGATGTTCAGAAGTTTTTGCAGACGGCCATTGACGAAATAGATAATTCTACTGATGAAATTGATTGGAGCAATAGAATTTCTGCTTATGTTGATAAGTGGTTGGTCGCATAAATGAAATCCCTTTGGAACAAAGGGCGCACTTCTATACAGGGGCAAGCCCTGTATGTGCGCTCTGCGAGGCAGACAGCCCGGACGATTGATGTTCGGGCTGTTTTGCGTCACTCCGTTCCGAACAAGGGGCTGCACCCCTTGCGGCTTCGCCTATCCCTGCGTACTTGTCATATGGAAACGGTTTTGACAAACCATTCCCAAACGACAAGTCTGAAAATCGAACACATTACATAGACCGTTTACCGATTATCGGTAGGCGGTCTTTTTCTATCCCCAATATCAAAATCAAGGAGGTCATACACTATGACAAAACAGAAAACCATCCCCGAACTGGAAACAGAGAAAGCGGAAAATGAACGCAAGCTCTCGCAGCTCCAACACAAAAAACAGCAGATTGAAAATCGCATCACCTACTACGAAAAGGGTGACCGCCGCAAGCGGGCGCACCGGCTCATCACCCGTGGCGCAGCCATTGAAAGCGTAGCACCGCTGACAAAGGTTTTGACCGAAACCGAGTTTTACGCCTTTGTGGAAAAAGCTCTTGTCGTCCCGGAGGTTAAGGGCTTGCTCATGGAAGCGGTCAACGAACACAACCGGGCTGAACAGAAAGAGAGGTGTTGAGTATCGCACTATATCATTTTCATGTGACACAAATCAAGCGCAGCGCCGGACAATCCGCTGTTGCGTCTGCCGCCTATCGCTCTGGGGAAAAGCTGCACAGCGAATACTACGGCGAGGACAGCGACTACACCAAAAAGGGCGGTGTGATCTGTTCGGAAATCCTGCTGCCGTCCCATGCCCCACCTTCTTTCGCTGATCGGGAAACCTTATGGAACGAAGTGGAGAAAGCGGAACGAGGAAAGAAAGCACAGCTTGCATACAGCTTTGATATTGCTTTGCAGAACGAGTTTTCCATGCAGGAGAACATCAAGCTTGCAAGGCAATTTTTATTGGAGCAGTTTGTGAGCAGGGGCATGGTGGTGGACTTCGCCGTTCACTCTCCCGACAAGGATGACGGCGGCATTTCCAATCCTCATTTCCATGTCATGTGTCCTATCCGTCCTCTGGATGAACATGGTAGATGGGGCAACAAACAGCGGCGGGAATATCTGCTGGACGAACATGGCGAGCGTATCCGTGATGAAGCAGGAAACTATGTATTCAACGCTGTGCCGACTACCGACTGGGGCAGTCCCGACACCTTGGAACATTGGCGGCAAGCATGGGCTGAACTGTGCAATCAGAAGTTTGCGGAAAAGGAATTGGACTGCCGGATTGACCACCGCAGCTATGAGCGACAGGGCATCGACCAGCTCCCTACTGTCCATGAGGGTGTGACCGTCCGAGCTATGGAAGCAAAGGGCATCCGCACCAACAAGGGTGATCTCAACCGCTGGATCAAGGCGACCAACGATCTGATCCGCAATCTGAAAAAGAAAATCTCTGCGCTGCTTGATTGGCTGAAAGAAGCGCATGAGGAATTGAGCAAGCCGCAAGTTCCAAATCTGGCGCAGCTTCTCAGCGAGTATTACACCAATCGTAACGCCGGGGCTTGGAGTCAGAAAGCAAAGATCGGCAATCTCAAAGAGTTCAACGAGATTTGCAATTATCTTATGCAGAATAAACTCACAACGCCGGAGGAATTGCAGGAGCGTGTGTCTATGCTGAGTGACCGCATCGACACTTTGAAAAACTCCATGCGTGGCAAATCCAACCGCATGAAAGAGTTGGACGAACTTCTCCGTATGGTGCAGTTTTACACTGAGGGTAAGCCCATTGCCGACAAATTGGCGACCATCAAATGGAAAGGCAAGCGGGAGCAGTTTATGTCCGAAAATGAAAACGCACTCCACCTGTATCACATGGCAGAGCGCAAGTTAAAACCGCATTTCAAGGATGGCAAGCTGCCTATCACCGCATGGCGCAAAGAGCGTGACCGTCTGGAACAGGAGTACAAGACCGGGCAAGCGGAGCTTTCTCACATCTATGCGGAGGTGAAAAAGCTCTGGCAGATCAAATACAAGGTGGAGCAGGTCATCCATGAGCAGGAGCGACAGAACGCTGTTACACGGCAGAAAAAACAAGAAATCGAACACTAATCTTTACACATTTTTAGGAGGCACTTATGAGCAAGAAGAAACCATTTGAACATGAAATCGACCCGGAGCTTTTGGCAGAAATCGAGGCATGGGAGCCGCAGGAGCATGACGAGCCGGAGGGATATTACTTCTCCAACCCCGACCCCTATCTTAAACCCACACCGCTGCCGCCTGACCATCCCAGACACAATTTCTGGTTTGACGAGGATGGACACATCCGTGTGAAAAATCCATCCGCTTTCTGGCTGCCGGAGTTCACCTTGCAGAAAGAGATCGGCGGCACGATCTACTCTGTCACAGGCACTTATGACGGAACGGAAACGCTGGATAAGAAAATGGAGCGTATTATGGCTGAAAAGTTTACAGAAAAGTTGGAGGATAGCGAATGACAAATTCACAGAATCTTGGTACAATAGAAGCAACCAATCCTGTACTGGCAGTTGCCCCTTTGAAGGAGGAAACAGAAATGTTACGGGCAACTGATAAAATCACCGCACTCTACTGCCGTCTATCCGTGGAAGATATGAAAGAGGATAAAAAAGGCGGCAAAGAAGATGTGTCAAATTCCATCCAGAATCAAAAAATGATCCTGCTCCAGTACGCTAAAGAAAATCGCTTTCCGAATCCGACCTTTTTCGTGGACGATGGGTACAGCGGCACGAATTATGACCGCCCCGGCTTCCAAGCCATGCTTGCGGAAATCGAAGCGGGACGAGTGGCAGTCTGTATTACCAAAGACCTATCCAGACTGGGACGAAATTCCTCGCTGACCGGGCTTTATATTAACTTTACTTTTCCAAAGTACAATGTGCGGTATATTGCCATCAACGACCATTTTGACACCATCGACCCCAACAGCACAGACAGCGATATTGCCGGTATCAAAAACTGGTTTAACGAATTTTTCGCAAAAGATACAAGCCGCAAAATCCGGGCTGTGCAGAAAGCAAAGGGTGAGCGTGGTGTACCGCTAACAACCAATGTTCCGTTTGGGTATCTCAAAGATCCGGCAGACAAAACCAAGTGGATCGTGGATGAAGCGGCGGCAATGGTAGTGAAGCGTATCTTCAAGCTGTGCATGGAGGGACGGGGACCGATGCAGATCGCAAAGCTCTTGCAGGAGGAAAAGGTGCTTAACCCCACCGCTTACAAGCGTAGGGCGGGCATCAAAACTCCAAGCCCCGAAACCGATGTTCCCTACCATTGGAACACCAACACCGTTGTTCACATTCTGGAACGGCGGGAGTACACAGGCTGTACGGTCAACTTCAAGACCTACACCAATTCCATCTGGGACAAGAAGCAGAGGGAAACGCCCCTCGACAAACAGGCGGTTTTCTACAATACCCATCCGGCGATCATCGAGCAGGAAGTCTTTGACAAGGTGCAGGAGATCCGGCAGCAGCGTCACCGCAGAACGAAAACAGGCAAGAGCAGTCTGTTCTCCGGCATGGTTTACTGTGCCGACTGCGGAGCGAAAATGCGGTACTGCACCACCAACTACTTTGAGAAGCGGCAGGATCACTTTGTATGCGCCAACTACCGAAGCAACACGGGAAGTTGTTCAGCGCACTTTATCCGGGCTGTTGTTCTGGAAGATTTGGTCTGGATGCACATGAAAGCGGTCATCTTCTATGTGACACGGTATGAGAATCACTTCCGGGCAGTTATGGAACACAAGCTTCTGCTGTCCAGCGAGGAAAAAATCTGTGCAAGCGTCAAGCGTCTGGAACAGGCGCAGCGGCGCATGGGAGAGCTCGACCGCCTGTTTATCCGCATCTATGAGGACAATGTGGCGGGACGCATCAACGATGAACGATTTTCCATGATGAGCAGAAGCTACGAAACCGAGCAGGAGCAGCTTAAAGTGGAAATCCAGACCTTGCAGCAGGATATTGAAGTACAGGAACGACAGATTGAAAATTTGGAGCAGTTTATCCAGAGGGTACACAAATACAAGGATTTGGACGAGCTTACCCCGTATGCTCTGCGGGAACTTGTTAAGGGAGTTTATATTGAAGCTCCCGACAAGAGCAGCGGCAAACGGCGGCAGAACATCCGCATTTCCTATGACCTTGTGGGCTTTATCCCGCTGAATGAACTGATGAAGGAGGAAACGGCATGACCGAAGCCATGCCGTTCCTGCAAAAATACGATATTACTTTCTTACGACCCCCGACCATTCTCGACGGGTCGATTGTTCAAATTCGAGGTTCTGCGGCGTCAATGCTCACAGAACCCATTTTTCTTGACGCTTGAGCTATGCAAATCCTTCATTTTGAGAAAATCGTTACTTTCTCAGAAAATACACCAGACACGGCCGTCCGCCGGTGCGGTAATCCATCTCACTGCCGATGACCTGCTGCTCTGCCAGATAATTCATATACCGCCGCACGGTCACGACCGACAGACTGACATGCGATGCGATCTCATCACTGGTATGCCGTGTCTCCGGCGCGGCGCGCAGATATGCCTCAATGCGCGAAAGCGTCTGGCTCTGCAGACCCTTCGGCGGCGTGACCGGCGGTGTCGGCGCAGCCGCCTGAAACAGCGTATGGTCAAGCACATCCTGACTGAAGCTGTCGCGCTGCACGCTTTCTCGCCGGCGGCAGAACACATCAAGCGCCTGCCGGAACCGCTCATACGCGAACGGCTTGACCAGATAATCCACCGCTCCCAATCGCACGGCATCGTTAACCGTTTTTGCGTCATTCGCAGATGTGACCATGATGACATCCGCGTCCACGCCTTCCGCACGAAGCTGCAGCAGCAGCTCGGTGCCACTCATCTGCGGCATGTAAACGTCTAAAATAATCAGGTCGATCGGGTTGCGCCGCAGCCAGAACAGTGCCGGATGCGCCGCCGAAAACGTCTGCACGACGGCAAACCGGCTGTCCTGCTCGATATACCGGCGGTTGAGCCGTGTGATCATCGGGTCATCCTCAATAATAACCGTTGTGTACATCGGATTTCCTCCCTACTGCTGTCTGTTTGCGGATTCCGCAACCGTAATGATGAACGAGCTGCCAATTCCCGGCTCGGACTCAACGCGAATCGTCCCGTGGAACGCGTCCACGGTCTCCTTGACGAGTGACAGACCGGTGCCTCTGCCCTCTCCTTTGGTGGAAAAGCCGCGCTCGAAAATGCGGTCCAGCTTATCGGCAGCAATGCCTGCACCGCTGTCGTCCACACTGATGAGCATGCCGTGCTCGCCCTCGCGGATGCTGACCGTCACTTCCTTCTGTGCGGTCTCCGGCGCGTTCCGCAGTGCGTCGAACGCATTCTCAATCAGGTTTCCAAGAATGGTGATCAGACTGCTCGCCGGAAGATACCGTCCGTCTCCATGCAGCTCACTCGCCGGGTCTAGAACAAACCGGATACCCAGCTCCGCCGCACGATATACCTTGCCGATCAGCAGCGCCGCAACCGACGGCTCCCGAATACGCTCGGAAATATAGCCGATCGAGTGCGCACGCGTCTGCGTCAAATGCAGCACATACTCCTCCGCCTGCTTGTCCTCGCCCAGCTGCAGCAGACCGAGGATCACATGCAGCTTGTTGGTAAACTCATGCGTATACGCCCGCAGCGCACCGACTATGTGCTGCACGCCGGTCAAATCCTGCGCCAGCCGCGTGACCTCGGTCCGGTTGCGGAAAATAGCGATAACACCCTCCACCTTGCCGTCCCGCCAGAGCGGCATACGGTCGGAAATAACCGAAACATGCTTGATGGACTCCAGACCGATGTTGTATTCACTTTTGCCGGTCTGCAGCACGCGCGCCAACGTCGAGCGCGGATAGACCGTCTTTAACGGCTGACCGATTGCATCCTTCACCTTGATTTTGAGGATATCCGCTGCCGCACGGTTCATATAGGTGATCATGCTGTGTTCGTCGATCGCCATCAGACCCTCATCCAATGCATCCAGAATATCCATGCGCTGCAGAAACAGCTGACGGAACGCGTCCGGCTCATAGCCCAGCAGTTCCCGCTTGACCCGCTCAGAAAACCGCACGCTGAGCAGACTGCCGATGCCAAGCGCGAACAGCGTGATGAGCAGATACGACAGCAGCACACGCAGCACCGTCCGATGGTAGGAGCGCAGATACAGCCCTGCCATGACGATACCGGTCGCCTGCCCGTTTTCATCGCGCATGACAGCATAGGCACAGCGATCCGCGCCGTCCGGCATCTCATCGTTCGAGAGCACCGGCTTTTCCTCGCTGCACAGGCGGCTGACCGTATCAGCTTTCAGTTCGGGCAGCAAAGATGCGTCGCCTGCACCGGACACAAGATCGTAAAACACTGTCGGCTTGCCCTTAATATCATACACGCCGAGCATATCTACTTCAGATACACGCTGTACGGTCCGCGCCAAATACTGCTGTGCGTTATCTGCCCGAATATCCTCGGTCAGCAGCGGCGCGTCTGCCGCCATCTGCGCCGCATTGGACAGCAGCTGGTCGCGCGTCCGCACCTCCTGATACAGGCTGATGCCCAAACCGACCGACGTGGACAGCAGCACCACCACCGCAATGCACAGGATCAGCATCCGGCGCACCTGCCGGTGCAGCGAGCCGGAGGAACGTGCATTTATCAAATTCATCCACTCCTTTTAAGAAGATACTTCATATCATAACACACTGGTCAACATTCATCAAATCCCCTCTGCAGATTTATGCAAATCTGTCAAATTGCGCGGGTTAATTTTTTTTAGTTTCATAAGCTTGCGTAAACTCCGACAGGTTTTTACAATAAGCGCGTAAACCAACTTCTATAGACAAACGAGGTGATGCCCTTTGGGTGAAATCAAAGCGGAATTGAATGCCGAACTGCAAACCCACATTGCGTTCGAGATTCCGCTGTTTGGCGGAATACCGGTTCCGGAATCCGCTGTGGTAAGTTGGGCGATCATAGTTGTGCTGACCCTGTTTGCCATCTGGCTGACGCACGGACTGCGCAAGCGTCCCGGGCGAAAGCAGATCGCCGCAGAGATGCTGGTGGGCTTCATCAACAATTTCTGCCGCGACACACTGGGCGACAAATACTGGCGCACCTTCGCTCCGTACCTCGGCACGGTAGGCCTGTATCTTGCGCTGGCGAATATGGCCGGTCTGTTCGGCGTAACGCCGCCGACCAAAGACCTGAACGTCACCGCCGGTCTGGCGATCATGAGCGCCCTGCTGATCTACGGCTCGCAGTTCCGGTTCCACGGTCTGCGCGGCGGACTGAAAAAGTTCAGCGAACCGGTTTCGGTCGTCACGCCGCTCAACATTATGGAGATCGGCATTCGGCCCTTGTCGCTCTGCATGCGACTGTTCGGCAACATTTTCGCCGGATTCGTCATCATGGAGCTGGTCAAAATGGCCGTTCCGGTCGTTGTCCCCATCCCGCTGAGCCTGTATTTCGATATATTCGACGGCATGATACAGGCGATCGTATTTGTATTCCTGACAACACTTTTCCTGTCGGAATCGCTTGAATAAGCACTGTTTTATCTGAGAAAGGACCACAAAAAATGAGTATTGCTATTGGTGCAGCTATTGCAGTTATGACCGGCATCGGTGCCGGTCTTGGTATCGGCTATGCAACCGCGAAATCCTCGGAAGCCATTGCGCGTCAGCCGGAGGCCTCCGGCCAGATCAGCAAAAACCTGATCCTCGGCTGTGCACTGGCCGAGGCAACCGCCATCTACGGTTTTCTGATCGGTATCCTGCTTATTTTCATGAATTGATCGGGGTGAGATCGAATGATCCTCAATCTAAATTCGCAGATTATCTGGGTGTTTGTTGATCTGCTCATCCTGTTCGTGCTGATGAAGAAATTCCTGTTCGGCCCCATTACCCAAATGCTCGATGACCGTGCACAGCAGGTGTCGGACACGCTCGATCAGGCGGACAAGCGTCTCGCCGAGGCTGAACAGCAGCAGACCGCGCACGCCGCGCAGCTTGCTTCCGCAAAGCAGGAAGCCGCACAGATCATCGAGGAGGCCCGCGCACGCGGTCAGCAGGAGTACGATCGTCTTGTCGCAGAGGCGCAGACCGCTGTGCAGCGGCTCGATGAGCAGGCTGCCCGCCGTCGAGAGTCCGAGCGGGCACAGATGCTCGGTGAGGCGAAAAAGGAGATTACCGCTCTCGTTCTGCTGACCACCGCCAAGGTATCCCGGCAGAAGCTGAACAGCGACACCGACCGCGCCATGATCGACGATTTTCTGCGTGAAGAAACGGAGGCCGCACGATGAGCTCGACCGCCGTACAGTATGCCGGTGCACTGCGCCATACCGGCTGCACGCTGAGCGATCTGCAGCACACCGCCGATTATCTGACCGATTGTGCGCCGTTATGGGATACACTGTGCTCTCCTGCCGTTTCCGCGCGGGAGAAAAAGGCTGTGCTGTCCCGCCTGCCCGATTTTGATGCGATGGGCGAGCTGAAGCACTTCTATCTGCTGCTGGCGGACAAAAACCGCTTTGCGCTCCTGCCGGAGATCGTCCGGCAGTTTCGTCTGCTTGAGCTGCGCGACAGCGGCGAGGGCCTGTGCGTATTTCGCTGTGCCCGCGAACCGGATGATGAATCGCTGCGTTCGCTTGCCAAACTGCTGTGCGCACGACACAGTTATTGTGCAGTTACGTTTGAAATCGTGCAGGACGACACGCTGCTCGGCGGCTTTACTGCCGAAATCGACGGCGTAACCTACGATAAAAGCGTGCGCGGACAGCTTCGCGCACTGGCGCATGACCTGTAAAGGGGTGAAAACCATTGAACCATTCAGATGAGATTTTATCTATTCTCCGCGAGGAGATTGAACAATATGACAACCGCACGCGCTGCGACGAAACCGGTACGGTCATCGAGGTCGGCGACGGCATTGCCACCGTTTACGGTCTAAACCGCGCTGTATACGGCGAACTGGTGCAGTTTGACACCGGTGTGCACGGCATCGTGCTCGACCTTAAACGCGACAGCGTCGGCGTGGTACTGCTCGGCAGCGAGAACGGCCTGCATGAAGGCTCGGCGGTCAGCCGCACCGGACGCGCGGCTGACGTTCCGGTCGGCGATGCGATGATCGGCCGCACGGTCAACGCCCTCGGTGAACCGATTGACGGCCTTGGACCGATTGAAACGACCGAGCGCCGTCCGATCGAGCGAGAGGCTTCGGGTGTGGTATCGCGTGAGCCGGTAAACCAGCCGATGCAGACCGGCATCCTTGCCATTGACTCGATGGTGCCGATCGGACGCGGTCAGCGCGAGCTGATCATCGGCGACCGCCAGACCGGCAAAACGTCCATTGCCATCGACACCATCCTGAACCAGAAGGGGCAGGATATGATCTGCATTTACGTTGCCATCGGCCAGAAGGCATCCACAGTGGCGCGTCTGCGCGGCACGCTCGAGAAATACGGCGCACTCGATTACAGCATCATTGTTTCCGCCACCGCAGCAGACGGTGCGCCGCAGCAGTATATCGCGCCGTATGCCGGCGCCGCTATCGGCGAGTATTTCATGAGTCAGGGCCGCGATGTGCTCATCGTGTATGATGATCTGTCCAAGCACGCAGTCGCTTACCGCACGCTGTCGCTGCTTCTGCGCCGCTCGCCCGGCCGTGAGGCGTATCCGGGCGACGTATTCTACCTGCATTCCCGTCTGCTCGAGCGTGCCTGCCGCCTGACGCCGGAGTACGGCGGCGGCTCGATGACCGCGCTTCCCATTATCGAAACGCTGGCAGGCGATGTTTCCGCCTACATTCCGACCAACGTCATTTCCATCACAGACGGTCAAATTTATCTGGAAAACGACCTGTTCTTTGCCGGTCAGCGTCCGGCGATCAACGTTGGCCTGTCAGTATCGCGTGTCGGCGGTGCGGCACAGACCAAGGCCATCAAGAAAACCGCCGGTACGCTGCGTATCGATCTTGCCCGCTTCCGCGAGCTGGAGGTATTCACCCAGTTCAGCTCGGATCTGGACAAGGACACTCAGCAGGCCCTCGAGCACGGCAAACGCCTGATGGAAATTCTCAAGCAGCCGCTGTGTCACCCGATGCCGGTATGGCGGCAGGCGGTTATCCTGTATGTGGCGACCAACGGTCTGCTGAGCGATGTTCCGCTCGACCGGGTACGCGATTTTGTGCAGAAATTTGCCGACAGTCTGCCCGATTCCCTGCTGACAGAAATTCAGTCCACCGGTACCCTGACCGGCACGGCTGCCGAGCAGATCCGGGAAGCCCTGAAAACCTACAAAGATCAGGTGAGTGCAGCATGGCAGGCATAAAGGAGATCCGCACCCGCATTGACAGTGTGCAGCAAACGCTCAAGATCACAAACGCGATGTACCTGATCTCGTCCTCCAAGCTGCGCAAGGCAAGGCAGCAGCTGAACAATGTGCAGCCGTATTTTCTCAAGATCAGCTCCACGATTGCCGATATTCTGCACCATTCCCCTGAAATCGAGCATATTTATTTCGACAAGCGGCCCGAGGTCAAGCGCCGCAAATCCGGCTACATCGTTATCACGGGCGACAAGGGACTGGCCGGTGCGTACAATCACAATGTGCTGCGTCTGGCCGAGAAGCATCTTGCGCAGGAGGACGATCCAACGCTGTTCCTCATCGGTCAGATGGGCCGCGCGTACTTCGCCGAGCGCGACATTCGCGTAGACGGCGAGTTCATGTTCACCGTGCAGGACCCGACGATTGCCCGTGCGCGGGACATTGCGGATATTTTCATCCGTCTGTTCCGCGAAGGTCAGCTGGACGACGTGTACGTTGTCTACACCGAAATGGTAACGCCTATGCGGCTTGAGCCGCGCGTGCAGAAGCTGCTGCCGCTCGACATTGACGCGTTCCCATGGGAGCCGCGCCCGAGTGAACACGGACCGTATCATCAAATGGTGCAGTATGTGCCCTCGGCAGACCGCGTACTCGAGCATCTCGTGCCCGGCTACGTCAAGGGTGAGCTGTTCGGCGCGCTGGTCGAGTCCTTCTGTGCCGAGCAGAATGCCCGCATGACAGCAATGGATTCCGCCACCGACAACGCACGCGATATGCTCAAATCGCTGTCACTGCACTACAACCGCGCACGGCAGTCCGCCATCACGCAGGAGATCACCGAGATCGTCGGCGGCACACAGGGCAGCGCCGCGGAAACACCGCAGCCCCGCCGTCCGATTCCGACGCGGACCGTCCGCTTTCTCGCAGACGGCAGACGCGCATAGAAAGTGAGGAAATTACTATGAAACGCAAAGGTACCGTGGTACAGGTAACAGGTCCGGTTGTGGACGTTGCTTTTGACGGCGGCAGCCTGCCTGAGATAAATGAAGCACTCTCCGTTGCACCGGACGGACAGCCGCGCATGATGGAGGTCGCACAGCACATCGGCGGCGACACCGTGCGCTGCATCATGCTCTCCCCGAGTGAGGGCATCGGCCGCGGCGACGAGGTGCTGTCCACCGGCCACACGATTGAAGCGCCGGTCGGTGAAGCGACCCTTGGACGCATGTTCAACGTGCTCGGTCAGCCGATCGACGAAAAGGGCGATGTAAACGCACCGGAAAAGTGGTCCATCCACCGTGCGCCGCCGGATTTTGCACAGCAGAACCCGACGACCGAGATTCTCGAGACCGGCATCAAGGTCATCGACCTGCTCGCGCCGTATGCCAAGGGCGGCAAGATTGGTCTGTTCGGCGGTGCCGGTGTCGGCAAGACCGTGCTCATTCAGGAACTGATTCACAACATCGCCACCGAGCACGGCGGCTACTCCATCTTCACCGGTGTCGGCGAACGCACCCGCGAGGGCAACGATCTGTGGCGCGAGATGGCGGAATCCGGCGTACTGAGCAAGACCGCGCTCGTGTTCGGACAGATGAACGAACCGCCCGGAGCGCGTATGCGCGTTGCACTGACCGGTCTGACCATGGCGGAATACTTCCGCGATGTGAAAAAGCAGAACGTGCTGCTGTTTATCGACAATATTTTCCGCTATGTACAGGCAGGCTCGGAGATTTCCGCACTGATGGGCCGCATGCCCTCGGCGGTCGGCTACCAGCCGACGCTGGCTGATGAGGTCGGTGCTCTGCAGGAGCGTATCGCCTCCACCAAGGACGGCGCAATCACGTCCGTGCAGGCGGTCTACGTTCCGGCGGATGACCTGACCGACCCGGCTCCGGCGACCACGTTTACCCACCTGGACGCCAAGACCGTCCTCTCCCGTAAGATTGTCGAGCAGGGCATCTACCCTGCCGTTGACCCGCTGGATTCCACCTCGCGTATCCTCGAGCCGGATATTGTCGGTGAGCGGCATTACAAGGTCGCACGCGGCGCACAGGAGCTGCTGCAGCGTTACCGCGAACTGCAGGACATCATCGCCATCCTCGGTATGGAGGAGCTTGGTGCAGACGACCGCCGCATTGTCGATCGTGCCCGCCGCATGCAGCAGTATTTCTCGCAGCCGTTCTCGGTTGCCGAGCAGTTTACCGGTCTGGAAGGGCGCTATGTAACGCTTGAGGACACCATCAGTGGCTTTGAAGCGCTGCTCGGCGGTGAACTCGACCAGTATCCGGAGGCTGCCTTCTCCATGGTCGGCACGGTAGACGAGGTCCACAAAAAGGCCAAGGATATGGGGGCACTCTGATGGAGAACACCTTCTATCTGGAGATCATCACGCCGGACCGGCAGTTTTACACCGGACCGGCAACCAATTTGACTATGCCTGCACTCGACGGTGAATACGGCGTGCAGCCGGGACATGAGCCGGTCGTTACCGCACTCCGTCCGGGTACGGTGCGGTTCCAGACAGACGGCACACCGCACGAGGTCGTTGTCAGCGACGGCTTCGCAGAAATTATGCCAGACTACTGCATTCTTCTGGTATCCAGCGCCGAACGTCCTGACGAAATCGACCGTGCGCGTGCCGAACGCGCCAAAGAGCGCGCGGAAGAACGGCTGCGCCAGAAGCAGAGTATTCGTGAATATCATCTCTCCAAAGCGGCTCTGGCCCGTGCTATGGCACGCCTGAAGGCTACCCGCTGACTCCCCTTTTTAATCGCCTGCTCCCGCATGACGGGCGAGCAAGCGCACGGTCTGTATCTCTACCGTGTAATTTACAATTTCGGTACGATGAACCTGAGTATTTCCGCTTCGTGATTCGCATCTGCCACATTGATCATTCTCGCGCTTCCGCTCGGACTGATCTTCGCCCGCATTATGACGGATAAGATGTTCCGTTACTGCACCTGATTTTCTGCAGACAAGCCAAAACCGCTGCTGTGAGTTTTCCTCATAGCAGCGGTTTTGTTATGCTTTTTACAGCGGCAGCGAGTCCTTGCCAGCCTGATGGATCATCTCCTCACGACAGCGCAGCACAATGCCGTCCACCTGCTCGAGATGGTGCAGGATGTTATGTTCAAACTCCTTAAGCGGCAGCAGAACGCCCAGTTCATCGTGGCTTTTCTGCAACTTGTAGCCGGTGTCCTGACCGTAGAATACCATCGCGGTCGGACACCGCTGCTGGATTTCATTGAATGCGTCCCAGACGATGTTGTACGCCTGTGCTTCGGTCAGACCCTGCTCGACCGTATCCGGCAGCGCGTACAGCGTCAGCACGCCGCGGCGGGACGGCGAATACATCTCCCGCACCTGCATGTCCTTGGTGTACTTGTGGCGCAGATGACTGCCATCGGCCAGGTAGAGCGCCGCACGCGGCACAGGCAGGTGCTGACGGTAAATATCATGGAACTTGTGCAGCTCTCGTGCCGAGACGGCATTGCGGTATTCCTCGCGCACCTCACCGTTCGCATCGGTCAGCAGTCTGGGATTCCCGCCGTTTTTGCCATGAAAGCGATACGGAATAAGATAGGCTGTGCGCAGCAGATCGAACATCGTGTTATTGCATAGCGCAATCGTCAGCGCGGAAATATCGCGGTTCTCGTAAGCCTGCAAAAGCGCTTTCGCAAAGCTGCACTCTGCACCGCCGCCATCCTCAAACGATGCATTCTCCTGCTCCATGCAGAAGGTTTCGTACAACTGCTGCTCTGCACCCGGATTGCTCAGAATTCTGTGGAACAGTGCTTCGGCGTGTTCCTCTCTTGGAAAAAGTGATGCCATGATAATTCCTCCTTATGCACTGTCAAGAGCTTGCTTTTTGCAATACAAGCATAGCCCTGTTTATCTCGTATGTCAATCGTATTTTTCAAATTATAACGTAACCGTCAAACCTCCCGCATCTCCTGTGGCCAACTATTAGGATAGCATTCACAAAAGAGTCTATGAATATGAACCGTCGTTTTTACTGAGAAATTACTGTCTTTCTCGGAAAGCACGCTTTCAATGTCCACTTTTTCATTCTCAATATCCACTTTCGCATTTCCCATATCCACTTTTTCTTCATTCAAAAGTCCACTTAATTCTACTTCAGCTTCATCTTTCCCTCCATTCGCATCATCTCATTCTGGGCTTGCGCTTTGGTCACGTTTGCATAAACGCGCATGGTTGTTTCGGCATCTGCGTGCCCCATGATAATCTGAACTGTTTTCAAGTCTATTCCGCCCAGAATCATCCTCGTACAGAACGTATGCCGCAACATATATGTTTTGATTGTAAAGAGGAGACACTGCTCCGTTAAATTTAATCAGTGCGCACATACATCAATTATCTCTTTATGAGAGAAAGGAGTGCTTTTGCTTGAAATTTCTTCATAAAAAGAATTCGAAAAAAGGAGCTATCCCAAACGGATAACTCCTTACTTTCTGTAAAGCCATTTTGTTCATATGTGGTGTCAAATTGGTGTCAAACCAATCCCACAACGCTCAAAAGCGACGGTATATCTAGACTTTTTAGTCCAGCGGCTTCATCGTATGCAGACAGCATATTCACCGCCATCGATTTTCCAAAACGGCGCGGACGGCTTACACAAATGAATTTCTGTTCTGTATCGAGCAGGGCATTCGTCTTTTCAATCAATCCGGTCTTATCGACATAAATTTCTGAATTCAGACTTCTTTTGAATCCAATGCTGCTCGGATTTAAATATATTCCCATGTCGCAGCCTCCTTGTTGTGGGCGGTCATTGTGTTTATCATACCATACTGTTCCTAAGAATGGAGAAATTACAGCTTTTCGCGCACCATCATCAAGGCATAGCCAAGCAGGTTTTGCCCCTTCCATTTGGTTCGATCAAAACGGTCAGGGTCGCGCATGGACAGTCCAATGCCCCATATTCTGTCATTCACTGCACACTCGGCAAGAACTGCGCTTCCTGTACTTTTCAGCCTCTCTTTTAGCTCAGGATTTTGATAGAACTTTGCTAAAAGCCCCTCATAGACAACAATCTGCCTAACACCGTTCCATAGATTCTCATCATAGCCGGACACAAGCCGTCCGAGAGCTTTGATTTCAGCAACATCCTCTGTGGCAAGTATCTGTGCGGCAACCTTATCATCGTCGAAGCAAATCGCTTTGCGATACATCATATACTGCTCCATCGAGGAAAAATCAATACCTTTAAGCGTAAATGCAGAGGGATACCAGTTGCTCAGGTATCCGTTTTCTTCGTCTGCGTTGTGAAAGCAGATAACAGGCATCACACTTCACCCACTTTTTGTACTGCCAAATCAAGTTCCAAATCATGAAGTCCGGCATAAGCCTTTTCCAAAAAAGATACGGGGATTTTCTTGATCAATTCTGCGCTCGACAGGTTATAGTACCACTGATAATAAGCGTAAAACTCACCAATCCAGTCAGGCATAAATCCTGCCAGAGCCTTGCCCGCTTCCAAGCGGTAGTTTTCTGTTTTGATAAAATAATCCCACAGCGTTTTCGCGTCCATCGTATTGACATAGGCTTTTGCCTCATCAATGCTCTTTCTTGTTTTGCTCGCCATGTAGGTATTGATAAACGCCTCCGTATCCTTATCCGGATACTGCTGTGCGACAAAATCGAAGAGTTTTCCCTGATTTTCTACCACATCATTCAAGTATGCTTCCGCATATGCCCGCATTATGCTCACCTCTCAAACAGCGTGCTGAACACCTTCGTAACCGTATTCGCATCTGAATCTACCAGATCTCGCATACGGTTTCTTGCTGTTATATCCCTCTGATTATATCTGTCGTTGAACTCGGCATACGGAACGGGCAGCAGTTCATCCGTTTTCTCCGTCAGATTGGCATATGCTGCTTCTGACTTCATGCAATACTGAATACCCAGACCGCCCAGTGAAAGCAGTTCCTCTAAAATGTCAATGTCGATATTATCCCGTACAAATTCCTTAGCGATATAGAAATAGGAAGCATTGGCCCTCCAACCGCAAATTACATCATATCCACTTGTATCCACACCAAATTTCTCGATAAATTTCTTCGCAAGCATGCGGTAGCGTTTCGTATCAGCAGCATCCCTGTGCTTCATCAATTCTGCAAGCCATGAGAGAACATCTAACTGCTGAAAATCGAGGATTTTCAATCCATCGGTTTCAAGTTCATACTTATGTACCCAGCCGTTTGCATCATTCGGTCGGCACACTGCCCATTCTTTTGCAAGCTCGATACTTTCGGTGAGATAAAAGCCCTTACCGTAGTCGTGTTTTTCATCTCCGCCGCCGAATTTCGGCGTAACAATTTTATTCGGAGTACCGTGATATAGAATTATTTTGCTCATCTCTCGTTTCTCCTTATGAAAAGTGCATTTTCAGAATTTACTATGAATATGAACCGTCGTTTTTACTGAGAAATTACTGCCTTTTTCGGAAAGCACGCTTTCAATGTCCGCTTTTTCATTCTCAATATCCACTTTTGCATTTCCAATATCCACTTTTTCTTCATTCAAAAGTCCACTTATATGTATTATGAAGCTCATTCTTCTCGTTCAAAAGCAGATTCCTGAGAAACGCTTTCATATACTCCGTTGTTTCGTGAATGCCTTTTGGTAGATTCGTATGGCATCATTTATAGCATCAATTCCCCTTGGTATTCAAATTATACCAGAGTTACGGATCACTTTCAATCAGTCACGCTCTTTTCTGACGATCATCGCATTCCATACTTTCTCGGGCCTAAAAAATCCTGTTATCGATTTTAAACCGATAACAGGATTTTGATTTCATTATTCTATTTCAGCTTCATCTTTCCCTCCATTCGCATCATCTCATTCTGGGCTTGCGCTTTGGTCACGTTTGCATAAACGCGCATGGTTGTTTCGGCATCTGCGTGCCCCATGATAATCTGAACTGTTTTCAAGTCTATTCCGCCCAGAATCATCCTCGTACAGAACGTATGCCGCAACATATGACATGTGATCGGGGGAAGAGGATTTTCCTCTCGGCCTTCTTGTTCTGCCTCGGCGTGTTCCTCCTGATTATATTTCGCCGTAATTCTTTTAAGCTGACGGTTGATTCGATGGTTGGAGTAAACGCGACCGTACAGATCACGAAAGACGAAATTCGTATAGCCATCAACGACAATCTGATTATCTGCATTGAAATCATTTCTTCTTTCATACAGCGCCAGCAGCGTGTCCCTCACTTCTGTCAGCATGGGGATTTCCCGCTTTCCCGTATTACTCTTCGGCACAGTCACAGTGTACTTACACGTTCCGTCCAGGGTAGCAGTGTAGTTCATCGTATGATTGATGCTGATCGTATTCTTTTTGAAGTCAATATCATCCCAGGTAAGGCCCGCAAGTTCACCGGAACGAATACCAGTTCCGAGAAATACGGTCAAAACAGGCAGCAGTTCACGATAATCCAGCGTATGAGCAACGTAAGAAAGCAATCTATCCTGTTCTTCCTCGGTTAAGGCATCTCTGTGTTTCGGCTCCCAGTCCTTTCTTTTTTTGAACTCCTGATAAACGCCATCAACCGGATTAGCGGCGATATAATGCTCTCGACAGGCCAGCTCGAACACCGGATGAATTACATTGTTCAGATTTCCAAGCGTAGAAAGGCTCAAGCCATGTTTGAGCCTGCTGATATAGAACCGCTTCACATCAGAGTATCGAACAGATTGGATCGGTCTTTTTCCCCACTCGTTCTTTATATGCTTGTTATAAAGATAAATGTACCGGACCAGCGTTGTTTCCGCAATCTCGCATTTCATAGAAATATATTCTTGCCAAAACGCATTGACCGTTTTCGTTTTCTTAGGCATTGCTTTTGTGCGCCGGTCGGTAATCCTGTTCTCCATGTCACGCAGACATTCCGGATTTGTATCCCCTTTGGGCGGCTGATCTTCCGGGAGCAGCTTCCAGTTGGTTATGCTTTTGCGAACCCCGTTCTCGTCCGTATATCGGAATGTATAGCTGCCGTTTCTGATCTGAGCTTCTCCGGTCAGAAGCAGACGCCCCTTATTATCTCTTCTTTCCCTTGCCATCTCAGCACCTCACGATTCAGTGTTGTTATTACTAAATAGCTGAACCTCATTATTCAGATATTCTTCAAACATTTTTCGTTTGAAGAATACCCGTCCACCATTCCAGATCAGATACTTGGCGTACTTATCCTTCGCAATGATCTGTCGAAGTCTTCTTGTACCAATGTGGAAGTATTCAGCTGCTTCGGATAATGACAAAGCGTATTTCTCCCAGATTGGAACCTTCTTCATGTTGTAAGCGACATTTTCATGAGCGGAATACATATCGCTTCTCGCTCGCTGAAGATCCTCAGCCCGCTCCTCCTTCATGGTATCTTTTATTCTTTTCGTTTTTCCTCTGCTCTCAGCCGGGGCATAATCGATTCCATCCTCCCGCTCTGCTGCCCGTTCCTTTCTGGGGCGCAGCATCTCTGGTTCTGCCTCCCTCAGCTCTTGTTCCAAAAGAATCCGCAACAACAATCTCATATCATCTGTCATCTTAATTTTCTCCTCTTCAGCAAGTTATATTTCTCCCTGCACAGCGCTATATCGTCTGCCGCAGCCGTTTTAATATGTACATGATGCTCTTTCAAAATCGTTCGGATAAATGCTGCCGCATCTTCTGCCGACTTGAATGGCTCATACAAGATATAGCGAACATCTTGCAGCTCGCAAATATACCTCTTAACCTTCTGCTCATGATTTCGCTCATCGGTACTTCTTTCTTCGATAGCCAGATTCAACTCCGGGATATACATTGCCATGCGGATTCCCGTCAAGTCATCTGTGTCGAACTCCACTTTCAAATGGTTTTGTCCTGTATACAGCATGACAAGTAATTGAGGGAGTACATAAACAAATTCCTGCTCGCACTTTGGACATGGCACTTTTCGCACCGTTCGATCATAGATTTTTGCTTTCCATTCATGACCGCAGCTGCTTTTCCACCAGTATTCCTGCTTTGACAAGGCCGAAACCTGATCTGGTGTAATTGTTCCGTTCTTCTCGCAATTCCACTCTGCTGCTATTGCCGGGTGGGTCTTTGACAGGCTGTTCAGGTTTTCTTCTACCACTCGTCCAGCGCAGTACGGGCATCTGCTGCCATCCATTCTTGATGAAATCCACGCGCTGTACTCTCCTCCGCAGGATGGGCAATGCCACCAGAAAAGCCCCGCCTTGCTTGATGTAACTGCATCTGCTCCGACCTTGTTCTTCTCTGACCACTCCTTAGCAAGCTGCGGGTACTGTGAAGCAAAGTCGTTAAAGCCTTTCAGCAGTTTATGATCCTCGCAGTAGGGACAGCCATGCCCATCCGATCTGCTGGAAATCAGAGCATACCATTCATGCCCGCATTTTCCTTTCCACCACGCTTTCTTATTGCTGAATGCTGTTACCTCGTCTGGTCTTAGGGGATAATTCTTCTCCGACCATTCTGCCGCGATCTCCGGAAACCTCGATGCAAGGTCATTAAAACCGGCAAGCACACGGTTTCCGGAACAGTACGGACAACCGGGAGAATTTTTTCCGGTTCGGCTATGAGGACTTGCCTGCCATTCGTGTCCGCACTCTCCACGCCACCAAACCTTTTTATTGGAACCATAGCTGACATCCTTCGGCAGCAAAGGAAAATTGTGCGTTGACCACTGTTTTGCGACCTCTGGGAACATAATTTCCAGGCTGTTTTTCATTTTTCTCACCTCGCTTTCCTTTAACGAGATTCAGTATAGACGAAAAAATTCAATATGAGAAATGTGCGAATTTGAAAAAGGGACCTGTCAGGCGATTTTTCATCGTCCTGGCAGATCCCGTTTTGTGCTTATATATTTTGTACCTGTCGCTCTCCCGTCCGGATATAGTTACTGTAGGTTAAAATCTCCCTCTTTTTCATTTCGTTCGACACCGTAACATAAATCTGGAGAGTGGTGGTTACATCCGCATGGCCTAGCACTGATTGTACGACCTTTACATTCAGTCCAGACTCGCACATACGCGTTGCAAAAGTATGCCGCAGTACATGTGGATGTGTCAAGTATAGGACAAAAAAAATTTTATTTTTTTCTGCCGAA
>ENA-ORUQ01000688-ORUQ01000688.1-human-gut-metagenome-genome-assembly--contig:-NODE-688-length-36234-cov-6.405788_pt1 | contig 36234 bp, 34 predicted proteins | sample MGYA00242081_ERZ509211 | MGnify/ENA primary metagenome ERZ509211 (study PRJEB26280, sample SAMEA2338785) | human gut metagenome | biome: human gut; feature: human-associated habitat; material: faeces...
TTTAGTTATTACAGTAATAGTGTTACTAATATTGGCAGGAGTGACAATAGCAGCATTAAATGGAGATAATGGAATACTAACACGAGCCAAAGAGGCAAAAGAAAAGACAGAGCAAGCTCAAAAGCAAGAAGAATCGGATATAAAAGATTTACTAGATGAAAATATGATGGATGAAAGTATAAAAAAAGTAACAGATTTAAATCCTGGAATATTAGAGCAAGATAAGGATAGTAGTAATATATACACAATAAACAGTATAGAAGATTTAGTATTTTTTGCATATGATGTTAGAAACGGAAATAATTATAATGGAAAAACTGTAAAATTAGGGTTGACATTAGATTTTGAATCCATAAAATCATATGTGGATGCAAATAGAACAGACTTTGGAAAATATGGATACAATGGGGAATTAAAAAAATTATTAACTAGTGGAGAAGGATTTATACCAATTGGTTCGATAGAAGAAAATAACAAAGTATTTTATGGAATTTTTGATGGGAATAATTATATGATTAAAAATTGTTATATAAACAAAGATGCTAAAAGTGCAACATCATCATATGGAATTGCTTTTTTTGCTGGAATTCTATATGGAGAGGTTAAAAATTTAGGATTAGTAAATATAAATTATAGTATTACAAATTATAATTATGCTGCATCCATTACAGGAATAGCTAGCAATCCAAAAGAAAGTTCAAAAATAAGTAATTGTTTTGTAACTGGAAAGATTAAACAGATTAGTTATGGAACAGGAGATATAAATTGTTCAGGTATTGCAACATACAATAGTGGAATAATTGAAAATTGTTATAATTTGGTTAATATTCAAGGAGAATCTACTAATAATAGTGCAGGATGTTACTTGGGAGGAATTGTAGTAAATAATGAAAATAATTATATATCCAATTGTTATAATAAAGGACAAATTACTTTTAAAGGAACTGGAAATGTAATTGATGTTGGGGGAATTGCAAGAATTAGTGGAAATAAGGATAACTCTATAAAAAATTCATATAATGAGGGAAATATTATTGTAGATGTATCAAAGTCGAGTTTTTTAAGGGTTGGTGGTATATTAGGAGTATGTTCAAATTCTTGTAAAACTAATATAGAAAATGTTTATAATTCAGGAAATTTAAATGTTTCTGATATTGATTCAAAGGCTGTGCATTTAGGTGGTATTGTAGCAACATATTCAGATTCTTCGAAAGAACTTATGATAAAAAATTCATATACGATAGGAGCAATGAAGCTAAATTGTAACCAAGATAATTTTTTGGTTGGTGCAATATGTGGAGAAGATACTTATGCTACAACAATTAGTAATTGTTATTATTTAAATACAATACAGTATAATGGGGTATACAAAGAAAATTCTTCAATAGTAAATATAGATATAAAATCAATATCATCAAGTCAAAAGCAAGAATTATTATCAGATTTAAATAAAAATGGAAATAATAGTTGGAAGAATGATGATAAAAATATAAATAATGGATATCCAATTTTAAATTGGATGGAATAGGTTTATTGATTTATTAATGTTTTATGTAAAATAAAACAAAATCCTTGCTAAATTATGTAATCTATGTTAAAATAGTAAAAAAGCACAAAGGAGGATTTTGACTGTGATGCAGGCAAAACAAATACGGGTAAGTTATGTACAAAGCGACACGAAAAAGATTCAAGGAACACAACAAGATATAGAGCCATATACAAGAAGAGGCTATGATGTGCTTCGGAATGACAATGGCAACTGGATATTAACCAGAAGTTCCAAAGTTCATGTAACAATCGAAACAGAAGATGGAACAATTCAAGTGTTCAATATGAAGCTCGAAATATTAAGGTTCTATAACAGAATACGGATATCAGAAAATCTAGTAGAGCAATTTAAAAGTGATTTCGAAAATGGCAGAATTGAAATTCTTGTAAATGGAAACTATGGAGCATTAATAAAAAGCAAGAGCAGAATACAGTGACATTTGCAAAATAAGGTACATAACGTATTATAAAAATGAGATTAAGTTAAAAATTTGACTTAATCTCATTTTTGGTACTTTTACATTAGAAAGTTATACAATATATTTAATACAAAAAACATTTACAGTTTTTAGTAAAAATGATAAAATATATGTGATAAAGTAAGGAGGATGTATAAAATGTTCAATTTTTCAAATATAGACCCAATAGAATTCGAAGAAATATGTTGTGAAATATTAGAAAAAATCACAAAGCAAAGTTGCAGAATATTTGCAAAAGGAAGAGACGGAGGAATAGACATACAATCAAATAAAAACCCAAAAATAATAGGACAAGCAAAATTATATTTAGGGAGCAGTCAATCAGTAACAATACACAACATAAAAAACGAATTTAACAGAATAAAAAAGAGAGAAATAGAACAATATTACATATTTGTAGGAAGAGAATTATCACCAGAAAAAGTAGAAGAAATATACGAACAATTCAAAGAATATATGAAAAGCAAAGAAAACATATACACACTAAAAGAAATCGATAAACTACTACAAACAGAAGAATGCAAAGATATAGTACAAAAACATATAAAATTATGGATATGTTCAACAAATATATTAGAAATGATAAATAACAGAAACACAATTTGGGATAAAGAAATCTTATATAATGACATACAAAAAGAATTAGAATTATTTGTTCAAACAGAAGCATACAATCAATGTAAAGAAATTCTGGAAAAAGAGAGAACACTATTAATTTTAGGAGCACCAGGAATCGGAAAAACAACAATATCCAAAATGTTAGCATTATATTATTTACAAAAAGGATATGAAACAAAATACATAGACTCAACGAACTTAAGAGACTTAAAAAAATCCCTATCACTTGATTACAACAAAAAAGAATTTATATTTATAGATGATTGTTTAGGACAAAGTTATATTGAACTAACAAAAGAAAACGAAAGTGATTTAGTCAAATTTATAAAATTTGTAAAAAACAATCCAAATAAAACCTTATTATTAAATTCTAGAATAACAGTATATAAAGAAGCATTAAAAAGAAACTATGACTTTGAAAAAATCAATAAAAATAAAGAAAAAGGCATACAAATATTAGAAATAAAAGAATTTTCTAATATAGAAAAAGCACTAATACTAAGCAAATATTTAAAAGTAAAAAAAGTACCGCCAGAATATCAAAAAGAAATAATAAAAAATGCAAAATATATGGAAATTGTAAAATCAAAAAACTTTAATCCAAGAATTATAGATTATATGACAGAAGAAAGCAAATATAAAAATATACAACCAAAGAACTATGTACATGAAATTTTAGAAGCACTAAAAAAATCAGAATATGCATGGAATGACGAATTTTGCTATAAAATAAGAAAAACAGATAGAATATTTTTATACACATTATATTCAATATCATCACATAAAGTAAAAGAAAAAATCTTAAAAAGAGCATTTTTAGAAAGACTAAAATTTGAAAACATAGACACAACTATGAACATATATGAGGACACATTAAAAAGACTAAATGAATCATTTGTAAAAATAATAGTAACACCAAAAGGAAGATATATAACAGCATTAAATCCAAGTATAAATGATTTTATAGATAAAAAATTATCAGAAAATGAGATGGAACAAGAAAAAATAAAAAAATGTATAGTTGCTGTAGAACAATGTGAAAGATTAATAAAAACAGATGCAGAGAAAAAAGAATTCATAAGCAAAAAAATAGAGCAAGAAAAATTTTTACAAATGGAAACAAATGAATATGAATCAATAGAACAAATATATTTACAATATGCTATAATATGTGAAAAATTAGAAAACACAAAAATAAATAATGTTTTAAAAAAATTAGAAAATACAGCTAATAGATGTATAGTGTTTTCTAAATATATAAGTTTAGAAAAAGTCTTTTCAAAAATGTATTATAATAAAAAATATCAAAAAGAAATGCAAGAAACATTTTTAGACGCAAAAAACATTATAAAAATAATAGAAAAAACTGATATAGAAGAAGCAATCAATATTATTAGAATAGCAACAGAGAATAAAGAAGAAAAATTGCAAAATAAAGAGATTTTAATAGAATACATACAGGAAGAATTAAAAGCAGAAGTAAAATACTTTTCAGAAGATATAATTGAAATGGATGTAGGATTAGATGATATTGTAGCTTCAGAAATAGAAGAATTAAAAGAAGAGTATGAATATAATGAAAAAACTTTACAGAATTCAGAAGAAGAGTTTAAAGAAGAATTATATGAAAAAGTCGAAAAAAGCTTTGAATTTGCAGCTATTACAGATATAGAAAGATATCTTAATGATTTATATAATGACATGCCAGAAATAATTTATAAAGATATAAAATTAATAGATGTCGAGCCATATATTAATGAAACAATGATAGAAAATTTAGCAGACAAATATATAAAATTAGTATATGATACTCCAGAACAAGATTATAATTATTATAAAAAATACATATATGATGGTAATTTATTAAATAAAGACTATAAAGAAAATGAAACTATACATAATATTTTTAAAGAAATAAATACAATACGTGACCAATGACGTTGAAAAAAATCTTAAGGTATATTATAGTTACCTTAAGAAAGGAATGGATGAATATGAAAAAATTGGTAGAAAAAGATGTAATAAAAGAACTTGAAAATATATATGGCATAGAAAATTGTAAAGGAGAAATATTAGATTACGTAAAGTATTTAGAGATTAGTAAAAAAAGCAATTTTGCAAATTACAATGTTATAATACATAACAATTCTAGTTATCCAGGAGAAACAAAAAATAGACTTATAGAATTTTTATCTAAAAGATTAGAAAAAGAAGGAATAGTAAAAAATGGATATGAATTTATAACAGAAGAACAAATAAAACTTTTTGAAAATAAAGAAGAAAAAGAAGTAAAAAGAGGCAGAAAAGGAAAAAAGGAAGAACCAAAAATAGAAAAAGAATTAGTAATAATTGATTCAGAAAAAGTAAATAGATGTTTAGAAAATTATGCAGAAGAAATAAAAAGAATGATGGAAAAATTCAAAAACAAGGTGTATATAATAATAGATGGAAGTTATAGAGCAGGAGATATAAATGCATTGTTAAATAAATATTATGACTGGTTTTTCCAAATAGATAAGATATCAGAAAATGACAAAAAAGATTATGTAAAAAATATATTAAAAGAAAACGAAATAAGTATTAATAAAGATTGCAACTATATAGATAAATTTGTAGAAAATCCATTTTTTATAGTAAAATCAAAAATGAATCATGTAATCTTAAAATGTAAATTAACAAACACAAATGAAATAACAGACGAATTTGCAGAAAAACATCTAGAAAACAGAGAAAAAATAGAAGAAACAGTAAATAAAGCAACTAAAATAAAGCAACCAAAATTAGAATCATTAGTAGGAATAGAAAACATCAAAGAAGAAGTAAATAAAATTGTAAATTATGTAAAAATTTGCAAAAAAAGAAATAAAGGAATGCCAACATTGCATATGTGTTTTACAGGAAATCCAGGAACAGGAAAAACTACAGTAGCAAGAATTGTAGGAGAAATATTTAGAAAAGAAAAAATCTTATCAAGAGGACAGTTTGTAGAAATTCATGGAAGAGACTTAGTAGGAAAATATGTAGGATGGACAGCCAAAGAAGTTAAAGATCAAATACAAAGAGCAAAAGGAGGAGTTCTATTCATAGATGAAGCATATAGCTTGAATTCTAATGCAAGAGGAAGTTTTGAAGATGAAGCAATAGCAACATTAATAAAAGAAATGGAAGATAAAAGAGATGATATATGTATTATTTTAGCAGGATATCAAAAAGAAATGGAAGACTTAATAAAAAGAAATCCAGGATTTGAAAGTAGAATTCAATTTTATTTAGACTTTCCAAATTACAATGAAGATGAGTTATATGAAATCTTCAAAAAGCTAGCAAAAAAAGAAGAATATAAAATATCAAGAAATGTAAAAGAAATATTACAAGAAGATTTTAAGAAAAAGAGTAAAAGCAAAAACTTTTCTAATGGAAGATATGTACGAAATATTTATGAAAAAATAAAGATAGAACAAGCAAATAGAGTGCTTAGGGAAAATGATGAAAATATAAACTTGATAAAAAAGAGCGATGTAGAAAAAATCTTAGAAGTGGAAAAGATAGAAGAAGTCCAAAAAATAAAAATAGGATTTTCAATAGATTAATGTTAAAAAACTATAAATAATTTTAGCTAAAAAGTTTTTTCTAGATATTGTATTTTTTTAAAAGTATGATATTATATAAGAAAAAATAACAAAAGTGGACATTAATAGCCTTAGCACTTAGAATAGTGACAAACACGTTCATTTAGGAAAGGGAGAAACATGGACTTATACGAAAAAAATGGGAACATATTATATATTTTAAATATACTAAAGAAATATAGTGATGAAGAGCATCAGCTAACAGCTGTAGAAGTACAAAAAAAGGTAAAAGATGTATATGATGTAGAAATAGATCCACGAACAATAAGAAGAAATATAAATCTATTAAAATACAAATTGAATTATGATATAAGCACAAGAGAAGAAAATAAAAAAGGATATTATTTGAATCGTGACCCAGAAACAGATTTTGAGCCAGGGGAAGTACGAGCAATAATAGACAATTTTAGTTATGCAAATTATATAGTGCCAAATGTAGCTAAAGAGATCATAAAAAAATGCAAAAATATGCAAACAGTATATGAAAACGAAAAATTAAAAGATTATCAAATATTTTCTGTAAATAGCAAAACAGAAAATGTGGAAGTTATAAAAAATATAGAAGACATTTCTGACAGTATATATAACAACAATAAAATAGAATTTGAATATTGGAAATATGGAATAACAAATAAATTAGAAAAGCAAATAGTAAGTACACCTGTAGTTTCGCCATATGCTATTGTCTATAATAAACAAGAATTTTATTTGATAGGAATAAAAGATGGACAAAATAAATTTTATCATTATAGATTAGACAGAATGAAAAATGTAAAAAAATTAGATAAAAAAATAACAATAGTAAAAACAAAATCTCAAATAAAAGATTTTGCAGAATCAACAGTAGAAATGTTTGGAGGAAAAAAAGAAGAAATAGAAGTTATTTGTGAAATGTGTCTTATAAATGCTGTTCTTGATATTTTCGGAAAAAACATTACAGTTGAAAAAATTCCTGGAGATGATGAGCATTTCAAACTAGTTGTTGATGCTAATCCAATGGGATTTAGAATGTGGGCCATGAGAAATATTGATTTAGTAGAAGTTATTAAACCACAAACTTTAAGAGATGAAATGAAGGAGATTATAAAAAAAGCATCAAAAAAATATAATGTAAAAAAATAATATTGAAAAAGCAGGAAAAATATGTTATACTAGATAAAGGTTACATAATTAACCGTTGCAATAATTAAGGCAACGAAAGGAGGATAGTAGTATAATAGTTACAAAATAAAACAAAAACCAAAGGAGAAAAAACATGAAAATCAACGACACTAGTATCGTAATTTTAAAGGGAGAAAACGCAAAAAAATATTTCTTGGAAAGGATAACAGCAGACAAAGGCATACGGTTTAAAGAAATTCCAGAAGGAGATATAACTCTCGAGGAAAGAGGAAGTTCAGTAGAAACCACAGAAATATTTCGGGATCTTTTGGAAAGAAAACTCCTTGAAGAAGTAGAGTTCAAGACAGGAGAATATGAGAAAAAAACTGAACTCAAAAAAGAGAAAAGACACGAAGAAGCAGAAAAAACCGAAATCAAAGAAGAGAAAGGACAGGAAGAAGAAGCAGAAAAAGAAAAGAAAGAGGAGATTATCAAACCGAGCAAAGCCAAAAAAAGAAAAGCTTCCAAAGGATTAGGAGATTCACAGAGAGCTATTCTTGACTATTTAAAAGATCATGAAGCTGGTCGCACTATAAATGATATGATTCAAGATACGATTCATTCAAAATGTAGACTGAGACAGATTCTTCAAAGCTTAATGGGAAGAAAACTTATTGAAAGAAAAAAAGTAGATAAAGTTTATGTTTATTTTTGTATAAACAGAACGGCAGAAAAAAGTGCAGAAGCAGAAGCTGTTCAGGCAGATGAGACAGATGATAATCAGTTTAATGCAACTGCTGAAAGTAAAGAAGAAGAAACCAAACAAGCAGAAGAATCTTCTGAAGTATCCAAAAAAGAAGAAGCTAAAAGTGAAACACCAGTAAAAAGCGAGGAATCTTCCAAAAGTGAAAAAATCCAAAACGCTTTAGCAATTGAACAAAGAAGAAAAGAAGCAATTACAAAACAAAGCTCAGAAACTAAAAGAATTGTAAATTTGTTTGTAAAGCCAAAATATCGTCATGTTTTACATGAGATATTCAAAAATGACAGTTTCAGTGTTGAGGCGATTCGAAAGAAGAGCGATTTTGCAGATGCAAAGGCACTTACTGAAGTAATTAGTGCTCTTGCTGGAGAAGCTATACAATATGACACAAACACAGAAGGAACTTATATTGTTGACAATCTGTGGCGAACATACGCCTTAGTAAGGTTAGGAAAGAAAGATTTAAAAGAAGAATATCCTAATGAATTAATGATTGACAGATTGTTGGACAAAGGTCTAATTTTTGAAAAAGAAAATCAGGAGTATGATATAATAAGGTAACTATTATACATCCCACTTAGATACTATAGTATCTAGGTGGGATTTTCCACATTTATTTAGTTATAACATTTGACAACCATACCGATATGATATATAATATGAGTATAATTGTCAAAAGTACTACACAAATAAGAAATAATGTGATACAATAAAAGGCGAAAAAATAAGATAAAGGATAAAAGAAGCCTTAAAAATTAATAAAGTAAAAAAATAAAGAGGAGGAAAAAAGATGTCAGGACACAGCAAATGGCATAACATACAAGCCAAAAAAGGAAAAGCAGATGCAGCAAGAGGAAAAATATTCACAAAATTAGGAAGAGAATTATTAATAGCAACAAAAGAAGGAGGACCAGACCCAGCAGGAAACTCAAAATTAAAAGCAGTAATAGCAAAATGCAAAGCAGCAAACATGCCAAATGACACAATAAACAATGCAATCAAAAAAGCATCAACAAGTAATGAAAATTATGAAGAAATAGTATATGAAGGATATGGACCATGTGGAGTTGCAGTAATAGTAGAAACATCTACAGACAACAAAAATAGAACAGCAGCAGATGTAAGACATGTATTTGATAAAGCAGGAGGAAACCTAGGAACAACAGGATGTGTATCATACATGTTCAACAAAAAAGGAGTAATAGTAATAGAAAAAGCATCAACAGAAATGTCAGAAGATGATATAATGATGTTAGCTTTAGACGCTGGAGCAGAAGATTTTTCAGCTGAAGAAGAAGTATATGAAATAACTACAGAGCCATCAGACTTTACAGCAGTAAGTGAAAAGCTAGAAGAAGCAGGCCTAGAATTCTTAGATGCAGGAGTTCAAATGGTTCCAACTACAACTGTTCAATTAGATGAAAAAGGTGTAGAAAAAATGGAAAGATTATTAGAAAGACTTGATGAATTAGATGACGTAGCTAATGTATACCACAATTGGGAAGAATAGAGCAAAGGCGGATATTAATAATATTAGCACATAATATAATAATTTTATATAAATAGTTCTAAATAAAAAAAGAAAGCATATAATACTACAGTAATAGTATTTATGCTTTCTTTTTGTTAAAAAATAATTATAAATTTGACAGCACGAAGTGGCAAATTCAATTTAAAATTTAATCATTACAATTTTAGAAAGGAAAAAAACAGTGGAACAAATAATGGTGTATTTTCCAATAAATATAATAAATATGATAGAAGAAGCAGTAAGGCAAAATCCACAAATAGAAATATACAAAAAAGCAATAGAAATAAGAATAAAAATGCAAAGGCCAATAATAATAAAATTAAGAGAAATAGATATAATAATTCAATACCAAGTAACAGAAAAGGACATGTTATATATTGTACAAAAGATATGTGAAAATTCAATATATGCGTATAAAGAGCAAATAACACAAGGGTATATAACAATAAGAGGAGGCCACAGAGTAGGAATAACAGGAACATGTGTAATAGAAGAAGGAAAAATAAGTAATATAAAATATATATCAAGTTTAAATTTTAGAATAGCAAGAGAAATAAAAGGATGTAGTCAAAAAATTTTAGGAGACATAATAGACAGTCAACACAACACGATTTATAATACATTAATTGTGTCACCACCAGGCAAAGGAAAAACAACGATGTTAAGAGATGCAATAAGAAATATAAGTAATGGAATTCCAGAAATAAAATTTAGGGGGAAAATATGTGGAGTAGTAGACGAAAGAGGAGAAATTGCGGCAATGTATAAAGGAGTCCCACAAAATGATATAGGAGTTAGAACAGATGTTATAGAAAATGTGTCAAAATTTCAAGGTATGCAAATCTTGATACGCTCTATGGGTCCAGAAGTAATTGCATGTGATGAAATAGGCACAAAAGAAGATGTACAAGCTATTCAGTATGCCATATGTTCAGGTGTGAAAGGGATTTTTACAATGCATGGAAAAGACTTGTCAGACATAAAAGCAAATCTTGAAATTAATAAATTAATAGAAGCAAAATTGATAGAGAAGATAATCTTTCTAGGAGGAGTTGAAAAATGAATATAATAAAATACATTATGCTAATTTTGTTATGGTTAGCAATGAGTCTTATAGGAAAAACAATTGCAAAAAAATATAATTACCGAGTAGAAGAATTAGAAGAAATAAAAAACGCATTAAACATATTTAAAAATAAAATAAAATTTACATATTCTCCAATAGGAGAGATTTTTGAAGAGATAAGCCAAAATACAGCAATAAAAAATATAGAAGAGATATTTGTACGAGCAAAAAACAATATGAATACTCAAACAGCAGGAGATGCTTGGAACAAAGCACTAGAAGAAGTAAACACAAATATGAAAGAAGAAGATATAAAAAAATTAAAAAGTTTATCTAAAATGTTGCGGCAGTTCAGATGCAGAAGGACAAGTAAGTCAAATAGAACTCACAGAAGAATTTTTAGAAGTTCAAATACAAGATGCAATACAAGAAAAAAATAAAAACGAAAAATTATATCAAAAGCTTGGAACAATAGGAGGGTTGGCATTAGTAATAATTCTAGCTTAAAAGGATTAGTAAAAAATAAAAATTCTTTAAATAAAAAAATGAAAGGAATGAAATCTAATGGATATTAATTTACTATTCAAAATAGCAGCAATAGGAATTTTGGTAGCAGTATTGCATCAAGTATTAGTAAGAGCGGGAAGAGAAGATCAAGCAATGATGACAACTTTAGCAGGGCTAGTAATTGTATTAACAATGGTAATAAAGGAAATAAGTGGTTTATTTGATACAGTAAGAACATTATTTAATCTATAATTCTTTTCTAGTCAGATTTTCTAAACTGAGAAAGGAATGTGATAAAAATGGAAGTTATAAAAATTATAGCAATAGCATTAGTAGCGCTTATTCTTATAATATTACTAAAACAATATAAACCAGAATTTGCATTATACATAAGTTTACTCACAGGAGTATTAATACTTTTGTTAGTAATGGACAAGCTAACAGGAATTGTACAATTAATACAATCTATTTCAAATAAAGCAAATATAAATAATCAATTTATAACAATATTAATCAAAATTACAGGAATAGCATTTTTGTCAGAATTTGCAGTAAGCATTTGCAAAGATGCAGGTGAATCAGCAATAAGTAGCAAAATAGAATTAGGTACAAAAATTATAATAATATCAATGTCTATACCAATAATATCAAGCTTATTAGAAATAATTTTGAAAATACTACCTTAAAGAGCAAATAATGATGTCAAAAGCCAAATTACCTTATGTGCGCCAAAAAGATGAAAAGTAGCTATATAAACAAAACTAACCAAAAGGAGGAAATGTAAATGTGAAGTCAAAAGCTTTAAAAATAACAATATTAACAATTTTTTTTATACATATATTTAGTTTAAATACATTTGCAGCAAGTACAGATGAAGAAATGATAAATTCACAAAAAGAAACATTTGGAATAAGTAGTTTTATAAAAAATGCAAATAAATATACTGGAGAATTTTTTGAAGGAATAGATATAAATTCAATGTTAAACAGTGCAATAAAAGGAAATATAGATAATAACACATTATACAAAAAAATAATAAATCTATTGGGAAAAGAGGTAAAAACAGGAATAAAAAGCCTGGTAAGTATTTTAATCATTATAGTAATACATAGTATATTAAAATCAATAAGCGAAAATTTTCAAAATGATAATGTTTCAAAAATGATTTATTATGTACAATACATAGCAATAGTAACAGTTATTATGAATAATTTTTCTGATGTAATATCAATGGTAAAAGAAACCGCAACAAATTTGGTAGGATTTATGAATTCATTAATTCCAATATTAGTATCATTAATGCTATACACAGGAAGTATAACAACTAGCAGTATTTTAGAACCAGCAATATTGTTTATGATAAATTTTATAGGGAATATAATTCAAAGCTTTTTAATACCAGCGGTGTTAATAGCAGCAACTTTAAGCATTGTTTCAAAAATAGGAGAAAAAGTTCAAATAGACAAAATATCAAAAACATTTAATTCAGGAATTATCTGGATTTTGGGAATTATATTAACAACATTTGTTGGAGTTATTTCTTTAGAAGGAACATTATCAAGCAGTATAGATGGAATCACAGCTAAAACAGCAAAAGCAATAGTCAGTAGCAGTATACCAATAGTAGGAAAAATTTTAGGAGATGCTGTAGATACAGTTTTAGGATGTGGAATTATACTAAAAAATGCAATAGGGGTAATAGGTGTAATAATCATTATAGGAATATGTATAATGCCAATTTTAAAAATAGCGATATTAACAGTGTCTTATAAAATTCTAGCAAGTGTAAGTGAACCAATAGCAGATGCAAAAATAGTAAAATTACTAGAACAAATAGGAGATATATTTAAAGTACTTTTAGCAATTTTGTGTTCAATATCAGTTATGGTTATTGTGGGAACAACATTAGTTATAAAAATATCTAATAGTGGAATGATGTATAGATAATTTGATTTTTAAGTAAAGAGTTAAAAATAGAAAGAGGGATACTAATGATAGCGTGTTTTAGTGAATGGGCCAAAAACTTGACTTTAGCTGTAGTTATAGTTTCTTTATTTGAAATGTTGCTTCCAAACAATAAAACAAAAAAATACATAAAAGTAGTTATGGGATTATATATTTTGTTTAATATAATATCACCATTTGTGAAAAAAGATTTCTCATTTGAATTAGAAAATGTTATTGAAAATAGCAAAAGCAAAACAGTGTCAACAGAAGAAGTTAATCAAACATCAATGGATACAAGATTAAAGCAAATCTGTAAAGAAGAACTAGAAAAAGATATTACAAAAAAGGTTGAAGAACAAGGATATGTAGTAGAAAATTGTAATATTGATATAAAAATAGAAGAGGAAACTAATATAGAGAAGATAACTTTAAAAGTAAAAAAATTAAATGAAGAAATTAAAAAAGAAGAAAAACAGAAACAAAATGATATACAGCAAAAACTTGTAAAAGAGGTTCAAAAAATAAAAAAGGTCCAAATAGGTGAGAGTAAACAGGAAAATAAAAATGTAGATGAAAATTTATCAGCACAGGACATATCTAATATTAAAAATTTTTTAATTAAAGAATATGAGGTGAATGAAAAATGTTTAAAGATAAATTAAACAAAATTATAGAAAGAGATAAAGAGGAAGGAAATAATAAAAAGAAAATAGAAAACTTAGTTTTTTTCGTTGTAGTTTTGATAATAACAATTGTGGTTATAAATGTAATTTGGAATGATAAAAATACATCAAAAGATACAAAAGAAGTAGACAATAATAAAAAATTGGCAACAGTAAATCAGGTTCAAACTCAAACAGAGCAAGTATCACAAGAACAAACTCTCTCCCAAAAGTTAGAATCTATACTCAGTAAAATACAAGGTGTTGGAGATGTAAATGTTTTTATAAATTATTCAGAATCGAGTGAAGTTGTAGCAATGTATAACGAAAATTCAAAAAGTAGTACAACAGAAGAAACAGACACTTCTGGAGGAGTTCGAAAAATACAAGAAACAGACTCACAAAAAGATGTTATATTTCAAGAAAATGATGGTGTAAAAACACCTATGACCAAAAAGGTTGTTGAACCTAAAATAGAAGGGGCTATTATAACAGCTAAAGGTGCAAGCAACATTGATGTAAAAACCAATATAATTCAGGCTGTAGAAGCGGCAACAGGTTTAGCGACACATAAAATACAAGTTTTTGAAATGCAATAGACATTTAATGTTAAATAAAGTTACTTTTTATTGATGAACAGATGAATAATTATAAAAAATAGAATAGGAAAATTTCAAAATAAAAAATAAAAAAGTTTTCTAAATGAAAACAGAAAAGAGGTACATATGAATTTTTTAAAGAAAAATCAAATATTACTTTATGTAATAGCATTTATGTTAGTAACAGCAGGATATTTAAATTACACAACAAAAGACCACAATGTAAGTGACATATTACAAACAACTACAAAAGCAGAAGAACTAGCAGGAACAGAAAACATAGGAGATGCAAGATTAGTAAATAGTCAAGTAAATGAAACCAACGAAGAAAATAATACAAATACAATGACTGGAGCAGAACCAGCAGCAAGTGAAAATGGCACATCAGAAGAAAATAATAAAACTAATGAAGTTGAAGTAAATGAAATACAAAATGCTAATACAACAAGTGCAAATCTAGAAACAAATACCACACAAGATAACGAAACAACTAAACAAACAACATCTAATGTATCAGCAGATGATTATTTTTCAAAATCAAAATTAGAAAGAGACACAATGTATTCTCAAATGTTAGAATCATATGAAAATGTGCTAAATGGAATAAATTCTTTAGAAACTCAAAAACAATCAGCTTCTGAAGAAATAAAAAAGATTAATAATACTAAAAATAGTATTATGATTTGTGAAAATTTAATTGCAACTAAAGGATTTAATAAATGTGTAATTTTTGTCAATGGAGAAAGTGTTAGTGCAATTATTGGAACACAAGAATTAAAACAAGAGGAAATCTCTCAAATTCAAAATATTCTTTCTCGTGAACTTAATGCTAAAATTGAAAATATACATATATCATTAAAGTAGTGTTTTTGGGGACGGAGATAAAAAACATTAGTGTTTTTTTGCTCCGTCCCCAAAAACATCACTTTTTGACTTGACCGCTCATTCTAATAGAAAAAAATAAAAAAATAGTGTATAAATAATTGAAAGGAAAAATAGAAATGAAATCTATGAAAATTACAAAAACAGGAGTATATATACCAGAAATAAAAAAAGAAAATAAAGAAATTGAAAAAGAGCTAAAATTAGAAGAAGGGTATATAAAAAAAAGAACGGGAATAGAAACAAGATATTATTTAAAAAATGCTGAAGATGAGATAGATATGGCAAAAAGATTAGTAAGAAATATGCTAAAAGGAGAGAAAAAAGACATAGATTTAATAATAACAGCAACAACTACACCCACAAGTATAATGCCAGGAATATCAAATATAATACAAAAAGAATTAGGAATAAAAACATGTATAGCATTTGACATATTAGCAGGATGTTCTGGATTTATAAATGCAATAGATGTAGCAAAAAAATATATAGAAGGTAATACAGCTAAAAAAGCGTTAGTAGTTGGAATAGAGCAACTTTCTAAATATGTTGATAAAAATGATATAGGAACATCAATAATTCTATCAGATGGGGCAGGAGCTATTTTGATTGAAGGAACGGCAGAAGAAAAAAAATATTGTTCAAAAATAGAAACAACAATTGATGAAAAAGAAATTCTAAAAACTTATGTAAAAGATGGAATTTTAAAATTAGAAATGGATGGTAAAGAAGTTTATAAATATGCTGTGACAGAAACTGTAAAAAATCTAGAAGAACTATTGCAAAAAAGTAACGAACCACTAGAAAATATTAAATATATAGTTCCACATCAATCAAATTTGAAAATTATAAAATCAATTGCGAACAGATTAGGAACAGATATAATTGATAAAATGTATGTAAATATAGATAAAATAGGAAATACATTTTGTGCAAGTATTCCGATAGCATTAGATGAAATGATAAAAAAAGGATTGCTACAGACAGGAGATAAAGTAATTTTATTAGGCTATGGAGGAGGATTAAATACAGCAAGCATACTTATAGAGATATAAGAACAAAAGCTGCAAAAAACCACTACCAACAGGAAGATTAAATAAAAATAGAGAGGAAAAATCAATGGAATTAAATGAGATTTTAAAAATAGCAGAAGAAAATAATAATGTAGAAAAAAGAGCTTTTCTATTTCCAGGTCAAGGAGCTCAATATGTAGGAATGGGAAAAGATATATATAATGAATATGGAGAAGCTAAAAAAATATATGATAAAGCAGAAAAAATATCAGAAATGCCAATAAAAAAGATATGTTTTGAAGGACCAGAAGAAGATTTGAATAAAACTGAAAATACCCAAATGGCAATATTTGTTACAAGTTTAGCAATGTTAGAAGTTTTAAAAAGCAAAGGAATACAGGCAAAAATAGCAGTAGGATTAAGTTTAGGAGAATATACAGCATTAGTATATTCAGGAATTTTAGGATTTGAAGATGGGATAAAATTAATAAAAAAAAGAGGATATTATATGGCTAATTTACTTCCAAAAGAACAATATTCTATGGCAGCAATTATTGGTTTAGAATCCAAAAAAATAGAAGAAAAATGTACAGAAATTGCAGAAAAAACAGGAATGTTTATAGTTCCAGCAAATTATAATTATGCTAATCAGACAGTTATATCAGGAAATGAAAAAGCAATAGAACAAGCAATGTTAGAACTAAAAGAAATTGGAGCTAAAAGAACTATAAAATTAAAAACAAGTGGACCATTTCATACCCAAAAATTAGAAGCTGCAAAAGAAGCATATGAAAAAGAATTAGAAAAAATCAATTTTAATATGGAAAATGCAGAAGGAAAAATAAAAGTTATAAAAAATATAGATGGTACATTTTACAAAAAAACAGATGATATTAAACAAATTTTAGCAAATCATATAATTAGTCCAGTTAGATTTGACAAAGCTATAGATTTAATGAAATCAGAAGGAATAGAGCAGTATCTAGAAATAGGACCAGGAAAAGCTCTAACAGGATTTGTAAAAAAATCATAAAAATATTATAGAAAAGGAAAGTGAAAAAATGAAAACAGTATTAATAACAGGTGGTTCAAGAGGAATAGGAAAAGCAGTTGCAATGAAATTTGCAGAAAATGGATATAAAATAATAATAAATTATGTTTCAGACAAAACAGACACAGAACAATTAAAAAAAGAATTATTACAAGCAGGAGCAGCAGATATTTTATTAATAAAAGCAGATGTTTCAAATTCTGAAGATGTAAAAAATATGGTAAAGGAAACAATAGAAAAGTTTGAAAAAATAGATGTTTTAGTTAATAATGCAGGAATTACAAAAGATAATCTTTTGATGAGAATGAGTGAAGAAGAATTTGACAAAGTAATTCAGATTAATTTAAAAGGAACATATTTGGTAACAAAAGAAGTTACTAGATATATGATGAAAAAGAAAAAAGGAAGTATCGTAAATTTAGCATCAGTTGTTGGAGTTGCAGGAAATGCAGGTCAATGTAATTATGCGGCTTCGAAAGCTGGAATTATAGGTTTGACAAAAAGTGTTGCAAAAGAATTGGCATCTCGTAATATTCGTGCAAATGCTGTTGCACCAGGTTTTATAGAAACAGATATGACAAATGTTTTGAAAGATGAGATTAAAGAAAATATAAATAGTCAAATTCCATTAAAAAGAATGGGTACTGCAAGAGAAGTTGCTGAATTGGTTTACTTTTTAGGAGAAGATGCTAGCTCATATATTACAGCACAAGTTATTAACGTTGATGGAGGTATGATATAGGGATTGAAAAATAATTACAATTTTGGCTGCGTTAAATTTAATTTAAAACGCGGTTACATACAGCAAGTATGCGCCCTTGCCTTTTAAATAAAATTTGCCTTGCCAAAATTTAATTCTTTTCCAATCAAAAAAAGATAAAGAAAGGAAAGTATAAAATGGAAAAAAGAGTAGTAATAACAGGTTTAGGAGCAATTACACCTATAGGAAATGATGTAGAAGAATTTTGGAAAAACATTAAAGAAGGAAAATGTGGAATAGAAAAAATTACAAAATTTGATACAACAGATTTTAAAGTAAAAATTGCAGGAGAAGTAAAAGGATATAATCCAGAAGATTATTTTGAAAGAAGAGAAGCAAAAAGATTAGATTTATTTTCACAATATGCAATAGTAGCTTCAAGACAAGCATGGAAAGATAGTGGATTAGATAAAGAAAAAGAAAACATGGAAAGAGTAGGAACTATAATTGGTTCAGGAATAGGTGGAATAGAAACAATAGAAACAGAACATGGAAAATGTGTTAGTAAAGGTCCAGACAGAGTATCACCTATGTATATCCCAATGGGAATATCAAATATGGCAACAGGTAATGTAGCAATAGATTTAGGTGCAAAAGGAGAATCAATGGCAATAGTAACAGCATGTGCTTCTGGAACACATAGTATAGGTGAAGGTTACAGAATGATAAAACATGGATATCAAGATATTATTATTGCAGGAGGAACAGAAGCAAGTATTACACCACTTAGTATAGCAGGATTTACAAATATAAAAGCATTAACAAAAGAAGAAAATGTACAAAGAGCAAGTATCCCATTTGACAAAGAAAGAAGTGGATTTGTTATGGGAGAAGGAGCAGGAGTTTTAGTATTAGAAGAATATGAGCATGCAAAAAAACGTGGAGCTAAAATTTATGCAGAAGTAGTTGGATATGGAGTAACATCAGATGCATATCATATAACATCACCAGCACCAGATGGAGAAGGTGGAGCAAGAGCTATGAAAAATGCTATAAAAGAAGCAAATATAAATCCAGAAGAAATTACATATATAAATGCACATGGAACATCAACACATCTAAATGATTTATGCGAAACAATGGCAATAAAATCAGCATTAGGAGAAAAAGCAGCAAAAAAAGTAATGGTAAGCTCTACAAAAGGACATACAGGGCATTTATTAGGTGCAGCTGGTGGAGTAGAAGCTGTTGTATGTGCAAAAGCAATTCAAGATAGTTTTGTACCAGCGACTATAAATTACAAAGTACCAGATGAAGAATGTGATTTAGATATAGTTCCAAATGAAGGAAGAAATGTAGAAATAAAATATGCAATGTCAAATTCATTAGGATTTGGAGGACACAATAGTACAATATTATTAAAGAAAATATAAAACATTGAGGTTTATAAAAATTTAATATTAGAAATTTGAAAGGAAAATGATTTTAATGGAATATGAAGAAATAAAAAAACTAATGGATGATATGGGAAACTCAAAATTATCATCATTAGATATAGAATTTCCAGATGGAATAAAAATAAGTATGGCTAAAACAGTACAAAATGATATATCTGTTGTAACAGCAGAAAGAATAACACCAACAGTTGTAGAAATAGATAGCACAAAAAAAGAAGAGCAAAAAGACGAAAATTTGCAAATAATAACATCACCAATGGTAGGAACATTTTATTCAAGTGATGCCCCAGACAAACCAGCATATGTAAAAGTTGGAGACAAAATTAATAAAGGTCAAGTAGTATGTATAGTGGAAGCTATGAAATTAATGAATGAAATAGAATCAGAATTTGATGGAGAAGTAGTTGAAGTGTGTGCTAAAAATGAAGAAATGGTTGAATATGGAGCACCATTATTCAAAATAAAAGCATTAAAATAGAAAGGAATGCAAATAAATGTTAGGAAGAGAAGAAATAAAGAAAATAATACCACAAAGAGAACCTTTTTTGATGATAGATGAAGTAGAAAGTTTTGAACCAGGGCAAAGTGCAGTAGCATATAAAAATGTAAGTGAAGAAGAATATTATTTTAAAGGGCATTTTCCAGGAAATCCAATAATGCCAGGAGTATTGATGGTAGAAGCATTAGCACAAACAGGAGCAGTTGCAATACTTTCAATGGAAGAAAACAAAGGAAAAAATGCGTTATTTGGAGGAATAGATAAATTAAAATTCAAAAAGCAAGTAGTTCCAGGAGATAGACTAAAATTAGAAGTAAATATAATAAAGAAAAAAGGACCAGTTGGAATAGGAGAAGCAATAGCAACAGTTGATGGAAAAATAGCAGTAAAAGGAGAATTAACATTTGCAATAGTATAATAAGCGAACATTAATAAGATTAGCATTATTAAAGTATTTTTAAGTACGCGCTTTTGCAAACTACACATAAGTGAAGGGAGTAGTATATGTTACAGAAAATATTAATAGCAAATAGAGGGGAAATAGCAGTAAGAATAATAAGAGCATGCAGAGAAATGGGAATAAGAACAGTTGCAGTATATTCAGAAGCAGACAAAAATTCACTACATAAAACATTAGCAGATGAAGCAGTTTGTATTGGACCAGCAGCATCTAGCAAAAGTTACTTAAATATGAAATCAATATTAGAAGCAGCATGTTTAACAGGTGCAGACAGCATTCATCCAGGTTTTGGATTTTTATCAGAAAATGCAAGCTTTGCCAAAATTTGTAATGATATGGGTATAAAATTTATAGGACCAAGTGGAGAATTAATAAATTTATTAGGAAATAAATCAAAAGCAAAAGAAACAATGAAAAAAGCTGGAGTACCAGTGGTACCAGGGTCAGAAGGATTAATAAAAAATAAAGAAGAAGCAATAGAATTAGCAGAAAAAATAAAATATCCAGTAATCTTAAAAGCATCAGCAGGTGGTGGAGGCAGAGGAATAAGAGTTGCATATTCAAAAGAAGAATTAGAAAAATCATATGATTTAGTGAAACAAGAAGCAAAAATATCATTTGGAGATGATAGTATTTATCTAGAAAAATTCATAGAAAATCCACGTCATGTAGAAATACAAATATTAGCTGATGAACATGGAAATTGTATTCATTTAGGGGAAAGAGATTGTTCTATACAAAGAAGAAACCAAAAAATTATAGAAGAAACACCAAGTATGGCAATTAGTGGCAAAACAAGAAAAAAGATGGGGCAAATAGCAGTAAAAGCAGTAAAAGAAATAGGATATACAAATGCAGGAACAATAGAATTTTTAGTAGATAAAAATCAGGATTTCTATTTTATGGAAATGAATACAAGAGTACAAGTAGAACATCCAATTACAGAAATGATAACAGGAATAGATATTATAAAAGAACAAATAAAAATTGCATCTGGAGAAAAATTATCATTAGAACAAGAAGATATAACATTTACAGGACATGTAATGGAAGCAAGAATAAATGCAGAAAATCCAGACAAAAATTTTATGCCATGCCCAGGAAAAATAACAGGATTACATTTGCCAGGAGGAAATGGAGTAAGAGTAGATACAGCGATTTATTCTGGATATACAGTACCTGCAACATATGATGCAATGATAGCGAAAATAATAGCACAAGGGAAAAATAGAGAAGAAACAATAGCAAAACTAAGAAGTGCAGTTGCAGAATTAGTTGTAGAAGGAATAGATACAAATGCAGATTTTATATTAAAAATATTAGAAAATAAGGCTTTTAGAACTAATAAATATGATACATCATTTATAGAAAAAGAGATGTTTAAATAAAATTTTTAGAAAAACAGGAAAGGAACGTACTTTCAAATGATTATTGATAAAATCAAAAAATTGAACATAGAAGAAAAAACAACAAAAAATGATGAAGCATCTGAAAAAATGATAGGAAAATGGGTAAAATGCAATAATTGTAAAGAAATTATTTATAAAGAAGAATTACATAAAAATTTAAGTGTATGCCCAAACTGTGGAAAACACTTTAGACTATCATCAAGAAGAAGAATAAAACAAATTGCAGATGAAGGAACATTTGAAGAAATAGGAGCAGAAATTCTAACAAAAGATCCATTAAAATTTGACGGATATTTAAAAAAAGTGGAATCATTAAAAGAAAAAACAAAAATTCAAGAAGCAGTAAAATGTGGAAAATGCAAAATAAATGGAGAAGAAGCAGTAATTGCTGTAATGGATGGGAATTTTTTAATGGGAAGTATGGGCTCAGCTGTAGGAGAAAGAATAACGCTTGCTGTAGAAACAGCAATAAAAAACAGATTACCAATAGTAATTTTTTGTGTATCTGGTGGAGCAAGAATGCAAGAAGGAATAGTGTCATTAATGCAAATGGCAAAAACGTCTGCAGCAATAGCAAAACTCAATGAACAAGGTCTATTATATATATCAGTATTAACAGATCCAACAACAGGAGGAGTAACAGCAAGTTTTGCAAGTTTAGGAGATATTATTTTAGCAGAGCCAGAAGCTTTAATAGGATTTGCAGGTCCAAGAGTAATAGAACAAACTATAGGGCAAAAATTACCAGAAGGATTCCAAAAATCTGAATTTTTATTAGAACATGGATTTATTGATAAAATAGTAGAAAGAAAAGATATGAAAGAAAATATTTCAAAAATAATAAAAATGCACAAAAGTGTAGTATAGAAAAAGAGGTGTATATATTGAAAACAGCATGGGAAAAAGTTCAAATAGCAAGACAAACGCAAAGACCAAAAGCACTGGATTATATAGAAAGTATATTTGATAATTTTATTGAATTTCATGGGGATAGAAATTTTGGAGATGACAAAGCAATTGTAGGTGGAATAGCATTATTAGATGACATGCCAGTAACAGTTATAGGAGAACAAAAAGGTAAAAGTGCCAAAGAAAATATGGAAAGAAATTTTGGAATGCCAGAACCAGAAGGATATAGAAAAGCATTGAGATTAATGAAACAAGCAGAAAAATTCCAAAGACCAATTATAACATTTATAGATACTCCAGGAGCTTATCCAGGAATTGGAGCAGAAGAAAGAGGCCAAGGTGAAGCAATAGCAAAAAATATAATGGAAATGTCAAAACTAGAAGTCCCAATTATTTGTATAGTAATAGGAGAAGGTTCAAGTGGTGGAGCATTAGCAATAGGAATTGGAGATAAAATTGTAATGTTAGAAAATGCGGTTTATTCTATTTTGTCACCTGAAGGATTTGCAAGTATTTTATATAAAGATGCAAGCAAAGCCAAAGAAGCAGCAGAAAATATGAAAATTACAGCAGAAGATTTACAAGAATTAAAAATTATAGATAAAATAATAAAAGAACCTGAAGAAGGTGTAACAGAAAAGACTTTAGAAAAAGTTAGCACACAATTAAAAAAATATTTAAAACAGACAATTTTAGAATTAAAAAAAGAAAATATGCAAAAACTTTTAGAAAACAGATATGAAAAATTCAGAAAAATACAATAAAAAGTGAGGAGAAAAACAATGATATTAGAAAACAAAAAAGTTGTAATAATGGGAGTACGTAATAAATGGAGTATAGCATGGGGAGCGGTAAAATCAGCTTCAGAACAAGGAGCAAAAGTAATATGCACAACATCAGAAGCAAATTTTGAAAAGGTAAAACAATTATTAGAAGAAATACCAGACTCAAAATTATACATATGTAATGATGTTAGCAAAGATGAAGATATAGATAAATGTTTGGAACAAATAAAAAGTGAAAATGGAAAAATAGATGGGATTTTACATGCTATTGCACATGCTAATACAGAAGATTTACGTAATGATTTTATAAATACATCAAGAGATGGATATGCACATGCACAAGATGTAAGTAGTTACTCATTAGTTGCAATAGTTAGAATGGCTAAAGAAAAAGAAATGTTTAATGATGGTGCAAGTGTTATAGCATACACATATTTTGGCTCAGAAAAAGTAGTTGAAGGATATAATGTAATGGGTGTAGCAAAAGCAGCTTTAGAAGCTTCTGTACGTTATTTATCAGTAGATTTAGGAAAAATAGGATGCAGAATAAATGCTATATCAGCAGGACCAATAAAAACATTATCAGCAAAAGGAATCAAAGATTTTGGTACAATTTTAGATGTAGTTGAAGAAAAGGCTCCATTACATAGAAATGTTACAACAAAAGAAGTAGGGGATGTAACAGCATTTCTTTTTAGTGATTTATCAAATGCCATAACAGGAGAGGTTATACATGTAGACAACGGATTTTCTTGTGTTGGAGTATAAATTTCGAAAATTTTAAAAAAGCCTAGCAATAAAAAAATATATATGATATAATACCTTTACACTTATAAAAAAACTTAAAAATCTAAAGAAGTAAGGATGTGAAGGTAGAAAATGACATTTATAGAAGAAATCAAACAAAGAGCAAAACAAGATATTGAAACTATAGTACTCCCAGAAGCACAAGACATACGTATATTACAAGCAACAGAGATAGCATTAAGAGAAAAATATGCAAATATAGTTTTAATAGGAAACAAAGAAAAAATATTAGAAAAAGCAAAAACAAATAAGGTAGACATAGAAGGTGCAAAAATAATAGAGCCAGAAAAATCAGAGGATTATGAAAAATATGTAAATCTTTTGTATGAATTAAGAAAAGCAAAAGGAATGACAATAGAAAAAGCAAAAGAGTTAGTTTTAAATCCTGTGTATTATGGAATGTTAATGGTCAAAGATACAGATTCTAAAGTAGATGGGCTTGTTTCTGGAGCAATCCACTCAACAGCAGATACTTTAAGACCAGCATTACAAATCTTAAAAACAGCACCAGATACCAAACTTGTTTCTGCTTTTTTTGTTATGGTAGTACCAAATTGTGAATATGGAGCAAATGGAACATTTATATTTGCAGACAGTGGATTAAATCCAAATCCAAATGCAGAAGAACTATCAGAAATAGCAATATCATCAAGTAAAAGTTTTAAAGAATTAACAGGAAAAGAACCAAAAGTTGCAATGTTATCATATTCTACTTATGGAAGTGCAAAATCAGAATTAACAGAAAAGATGATAGAAGCAACAAAAATACTAAAAGAAAAAGAACCAGATTTAATATGTGATGGGGAACTACAGCTAGATGCAGCAATAGTGCCAGAAGTAGCAGCTTCTAAAGCACCAGGAAGTCCATTAAAAGGAGAAGCAAATGTATTAATATTTCCTGATTTAAATGGAGGAAATATTGGATACAAATTGGTACAAAGATTAGCAAAAGCTGAAGCGTATGGACCTTTATGTCAAGGGATAGCAAAACCTGTAAATGATTTATCAAGAGGATGTAGTAGCAAAGATGTTGCAGGTGTAATTGCAATAACAGCAGTTCAGGCACAAAGTAATAAGTAATTTTGAAACTCAAAATAAAAAATACTAGTTTTATATTAATGTTATAAATAGAGAAACAAAAAGTTATCTCTAATAATATATAAAGGAGGAAATCTCATGAAAATTTTAGTACTAAACTCAGGAAGTTCATCATTAAAATATCAAGTAATTGATATGGAAACAGAAGAAATGCTAGCGAAAGGATATTTTGAAAGAATAGGACAATCAAATTCATTTTTAACACATAAGGTTCATGGGCAAAAACACAAATTTGAACATTATGCAAAAAATCATGAACAAGCAATTGAATTTGTAATTAGTAGACTTGTAAATCCACATTATGGAGTATTAAAAGATCTATCAGAACTAGGCGGAATAGGACATAGAGTTGTACATGGAGGAGAAAAATTTTCAGACCCAGTATTAATTACAGAAGATGTAATTAAAGAAATTGAAAAATGTAGTGATTTAGCACCATTACATAATCCAGCAGCAATATTAGGAATAAGAGCATGTCAAGCAATAGTACCAGATATGCCAATGGTAGCTGTATTTGATACTGCATTTCATCAAACATTAGAAAAAGAAAAATTTATTTACCCAATACCATATGAATATTATAAAAAATATGGAATAAGAAAATACGGATTTCATGGAACATCACATCAATTTGTATCAAACAGAGCAGCAGAAATAATGGAAAAAGATATAAAAGACTTAAAAATTGTTAGCTGTCACTTAGGTCAAGGCGGAAGTGTTTGTGCAATAAAAGATGGTAAATCAGTTGAAACAAGTATGGGATTAACTCCTTTAGGTGGTGTACCAATGGGTACAAGAAGTGGAGATTTAGACCCATCAGTAGTGACATATATTATGAAAAAAGAAAATTTAAGTCCAGATGAAATGAGTTATATATTAAATAAACAATCAGGAGCTTATGGAATTTCAGGTGTATCAGTTGACTTTAGAGATATAGAAGCAGATGCTGCAGCAGGAGGACACCATGCACAATTAGCTCTAGATAATTATCATTATTTAATCGCTTGCTATATTGCAAGATGTGTTGTTGCTATGAATGGTATTGATGTTTTAACATTTACTGCTGGAGTTGGAGAAAAGGGCCAGGATTCAAGAAAGGCTATTTGTGATTATTTAGGATTTTTCGGAGTTGAACTTGATGAAGGTCTTAATCAAAAAATTAAAGGTGAAGAGGCCGAAATTTCCAGTCCTAACTCTAGAGTTAAAGTATTTGTTATACCAACTAATGAGGAACTTATGATTGCTAGAGAAACTAAAAAGGTTATTGAAAAATAATTACGATTTTGACACTATTTAAAATTTAGAAAGGAAGAAAAGATAAATGAAAGTACTTGTATTGAACTGTGGAAGTTCATCATTAAAATATCAATTAATAAATATGGAGACAGATGAAGTAATGGCTTCTGGAAAATATGAAAGAATAGGAGAAAAAGAGGCTTTTTTGACACATAAAGTAGAAAGCATTGGTAAAAAAATCAAAATTGAAAACCCTGCATACAATCATACAGAAGCAATTGAATTTACATTAGAGCAACTTGTAAATCCAGAATACAAAGTAATAGACTCATTGGATGAAATAACAGCAATAGGACACAGATTAGTACATGGAGGAGAAAAAATAGCAGAATCTGTAAAAATAGATGACAATGTTGTAGAAGTTCTAAAAGAATATACAGATTTAGCACCATTACATAATCCAGCATGTATTTTAGGAATAGAAGCATGTAAAAAAGTAATGCCAAATAAACCAATGGTAGGAGTTTTTGATACAGCATTTCATCAAACTATTTCTAAAGAAAGATATATTTATCCAATACCATATGAATATTATAAAAAATATGGTGTAAGAAAATATGGATTTCATGGAACATCACATATGTATGTATCACAAAGATTAGCAGAAATTGAAAATAAAGATATAAAAGATATGAAAATAATTACATGTCATTTAGGTCAAGGTTCTAGTATATGTGCAATAGATGGTGGGAAATCAGTAGATACAAGTATGGGATTAACTCCATTAGGAGGAATACCAATGGTAACAAGAAGTGGAGATTTAGACCCATCTGTAATAACATTTTTGATGAAAAAAGAATGTTTAACACCAGAAGAAATGGAAACAATTTTGAATAAAAATTCTGGATTATCAGCTATTTCTGGTTTAGCTCCTGACTTCAGAGAAATAGAAGAAGCCTCAAATACTGATAATGAAATGGCTAAAATTGCAATTGATGAATTTAATTATGCAATAGCTAGTTATATTGCTAAATATGCAGTAGAATTGAATGGTGTAGATTATATTGTGTTTACAGGTGGAATTGGTGAAAATCAAATCAATATTCGTAAAGGAGTTTGCAAAAAACTAGAGTTTATGGGAGTTAATATTGATTTAGATGCTAATAATATGAGGGGAGAAGAAAAGGTTATTTCTACTCCTGAATCTAAAGTTAAAGTATGGGTTATCCCTACTAATGAGGAGCTTATGATTGCTAAGGAGACTGTTAGACTAATTGAAAAATAAAAAGTTGAAAAAGGAGAGAAAAAAATGGCAAAGATTTTAGAAAACATATCAAGAACATTTAATGAATTTTTATTATTACCAAATTTAACAGATGAAAGATGTATACCAACAAATGTATCATTAAAAACACCACTAGTAAAATATAAAAAAGGAGAAGAACCAAAATACAGTGCAAATGTACCAATGGTATCAGCAATAATGCAATCAGTATCAGGAGTAGACATGGGAATTGCTTTAGCAAGAGAAGGAGGAGTTGCATTTATATATGGTTCACAATCAATAGAATCACAAGCAGAAATGGTTAGACAAGTCAAAAAACACAAAGCAGGATTTATCACAAGTGATTCAAATGTAAAATCAGGAACACCATTAAAAGAAGTACTAGAATTAATAGAAGAAACAGGACATTCAACTGTTATGATAACAGAAGATGGAACACCACATGGAAAATTTATAGGATTAGTAACAGACAAAGATTACAGAGTATCAAGAGATGATATGAATGCACCAATAGACACATTTATGACATCAAAAGAAAAAGCAATATGGGCACATGAAGGTGTAACATTATCAGAAGCAAATGATATCATATGGGAACGCAAAATAGCATGTTTACCAATATTAGATGATGAAGGTAATCTAAAATATTTAGTATTCCGCAAAGATTATGAAGATAGAAAAACAAATCCAAATTCATTATTAGATGATGATAAAAGATATATAATTGGTGCAGGTGTTGGGACAAGAGATTATGCAGAAAGAATACCAGCATTAGTAGATGCAGGAGTAGACATGTTATGTATAGATTCTTCTGATGGATATTCTGTATGGCAAAAAAATACTATAGCATTTGTAAGAGAACACTATGGAGATAATGTAAAAATTGGAGCAGGAAATGTTGTAGATAGAGAAGGATTCAGATATTTAGCAGAAGCAGGTGCTGATTTTATTAAAGTAGGAGTTGGAGGAGGTTCAATTTGTATTACTAGAGAAACAAAAGGAATTGGACGTGGACAAGCTTCAGCTTTAATAGATGTTGTAGCAGCAAGAGATGAATATTTTGAAGAAACAGGAATTTATATACCAGTATGTTCAGATGGTGGTATTGTACATGACCATCATATTACAATTGCTTTGGCTTTAGGTGCAGATTTTGTTATGATGGGAAGATATTTTGCTAGATTTGACGAAAGCCCTACAAGAATAGTTAAAAAAGGAAATGGATATGTTAAAGAATATTGGGGAGAAGGTTCAAACCGTGCTAGAAACTGGCAAAGATATGATATGGGTGGTAAAAAAGCACTTTCTTTTGAGGAAGGTGTAGACTCATACATTCCATATGCAGGTAGATTAAAAGATAATTTAGCTGTTACTGTTTCTAAAATTAAATCTACTATGTGCAACTGTGGAAGTATCAGTATTCCAGAGTTCCATGAAAAAGCTAGATTAACTTTAGTTTCTGAAGTTAGTATTTCAGAGGGTAGTGCTCATGATGTTATTCTTAAGGAAGTTGACAGCCAATATAAATAATGGTTGAAACAGAATTACAATTTTGACTGCGGCAAACTGCATTTAACATTTAATCAACGTACAATAAGTACGCCTCATAAATGTTAAACTTGTTTTTCTTGTCAAAATTTAATTCTGTTCCAACAGGTAATATATAAAGAGAGGTAGTAGTAGAAATGGAAGAAGTAGACATACTAATGGCAACATACAATACCAAAATAGAATATTTAAAAAAACAAATAGAAAGTATATTAAGTCAAACATATAAAGAAATAAATCTACTGATTTCTGACGACTGCTCGCCAAATAAAGAAGTAGAAAAAACATTAGAAGAATATGCAAAAAAAGATAAAAGAATAAAATTATATAAAACAGAGCATAATTTAGGATATACAAAGAATTTTGAATATTTGTTACAAAAGTCAACATCAAAATATATATGTTTTAGTGACCATGATGATATATGGTATCCAGAGAAAATAGAAAAAAGTTTAGAAAAATTAAAACAAGATGATGTTGACTTAGTATATTGCAATTGCCACCAAATAGATGAAAATGATCAAATAATTAGGCAAGATTATTTTAAATATAAAAATATGCCATTAATAAATAAACATAGCAAATTAGCAATATCACGATATGCAGGAATAGGATGTTCACAATTATTTACAAAAGAAGTAAAAGAAAAAGCACTTCCTTTTTTAGAGAGTGTAATGGCACATGATTGGTTAATAGGATTTATAGCAAATGAAGGAAAAGGAATAAGCTATATAAAAGAGCCATTATTTGGATATAGATTACATCAATCAAATGTTTTTGGAGGCAGAAGTCTAAAACAAAATTTATATTTATGGAAAAAGAAAAATGGAAATACAATAGAGAGTTATTCAAAATACAGACAAGAAAAAGTTATTGATAAAGCATACCTAGATGGTGCAAAGATGTGTTTAGAATATAGCCAAAAATTAAAAGACGAAAAAAGTGAGAAATGGATAAAAAAATTAATAAAATATTATGAATTAGTAAAAAAATCAAAATATATAAATTTTCGTTTTATAAGCTTTTTTAAATTTTTGGGTGGGAAAAATTTAACTAAAAAAATGGCAAAAGAGATGCTTATTTTTCATTTCCCATTTATAGGATATTTTTATTTTAAAAAAGTTAAAAAATAATTACATTTAGCAGAGTAACTTTCATTTAGGAAGGAATGAGATAAAATATGAAAGAGCTAATGAAAAGAATAGCAATAACATTTGGATTATTACTTTTTACAGTGATTATATTAAATTGTGAAAAAATATCAAATGCAAAAACACCAGTATCTACAGAAAATACGAGTGAAATTGCACAGCAATCACAAAGCCAGGAAAGTACAATGTCAGTAACTGCAAATAATGTATCAGAAGATATGGAAAAATCAATAAAATCATTTGTTGATAATGTAGAAGAAGCCCAAAAGAAATATCTAGAAAATCAAAAACAAATTAATACATGTATAACAATTGACTTTCCTCAAACAGAACAAAATAGCAGAAATACATTATATATCCAAGGTTGGCAATTATCTAATGAAGAAAATAGAAAAGTCGAAGTTTGGATAAATGAAAATAATGTAACAGATAAAATGGCATTTTCTTTAAGACAAGATGCTGTAAATGCTATGAGAGGACAAGGATTTGGAGATGAAAGCACAAATGCAAATTCAGGTTTTAGAGGAAATATTGATATAAGTAATTATGCAACAGGAAACTATACTTTAAAAGTAAAAGTAATTTTAAATAGTACCAATAAAGTATTAGCAGAATCTAGTAGAATAATTAGCATAAATAAAGCAACTTTTGAAATAGGAACATATGGAAGTTCAGGATTAAAAGTTGCAGGAAATCCAAAGGGAACAGATTTAAAATATTATAGATATGGTGATGGACCAAATGTATTTTTTGCAACATTTGTCTTACATGGATTTGAGGACAATTTTGGAAGAGATGGAACAGAAGTATCAGTAATTGCCGAAAATTTTATAAATGAATTAAGAAGCAAAGAGGATCATGAGTTAACAAATAAATGGACAATATATATTTTCCCAGAAATAAATCCAGATGGAAGAAATTATGGATGGACTAATAATGGACCAGGAAGAACAACATTATATAGTGCAGCTCCAGGAAACAAAGGAGTGGATATAAACCGTTGCTGGTCAACAAGTTTTGTACCAATGTATACTGATAGAAATTATACAGGAAGCACATCATTTAATTCTTATGAAGCAAGATATTTAAGAGATTTCTTACTAAGCAAAAAATCTACTACAGGTCAAACAGTATTAGTTGATTTACATGGATGGACAACACAAGTAATAGGAGATAATGGAATTTGCAGTTATTATAAGCAAAAATTCCCTTCTACACAATATACTCCAAGCTATGGAAAAGGATATTTAATAAATTGGGCACGTAGTTCATTAGGTGCAAATGGTAGAACTGCAAGGTCTGCATTAATAGAATTGCCAGAATATGGGACAAATGGTAAAAAAATATTGAGCCATCAAGATGTTTTGGATTCAGGATATTCTAGGAAATATATTGATGCGACGATTAATATGCTGAAAGGAATATAGAGGTTAGTGGTTGAAAAAATAATTACAATTTTGGCTGCGTTAACTTCCATTTATCAAGAAAGGAAAAAATAAAAAATGAAAAAAAGAAACATTGCAATATTAATTATAATAGTGGTCATTGCCATTGCTGTAGTATCTGTCGTAATTTTTCATAGAAATAAAAATATCACAGAAAAAAGTGAAAATGAAACAACAAATCAAGTAAAAAATAATGAAGAAAATATTGTAGAAGAACCAAGTACAGCAGATGATAAAAACAACGAAAATGAAGTTGAATCAAATGATGTATCAACTATAAAAGAATTAAAAGAAAGCACTGGCGCAACAGGTGATGATGATATTTATGAAGTAACAAATGAATATGATAACAGAAAAGTTTTAACAGTAAAATCAAGTGTAAAATATAAAGTAGCTTTATGTGGCTTTCTTCAAAATGAAAAATTTGAATTATCACAAGTTGATAAAATAATAAATGAAAAAGCACCTAAAAATACTGGAATATGGATAGAAGAAAGCTCAAGGGAAGATATACAAAAACTTTTAGAACAGATTGCAAAAAATGAATATGAAATAAAAGATGGATATCTAACTATAAAAAATTCAAGTAGTGAAAATGATGTAGACAAAGCACTAAAAAAATATATAAATAGTGATAAATTAGTTGTTTTAGCAAAAACAGGTGATACAAAAATGGTAGATGATGTTACAGGAACAGTTGAAGATTATCCATTTGAAAAACTTGAAGAATATCAAAGCTATGATTTTGTTCAAGATAATGGAAATTATATTATTTGTTTGGCTAAAAATGAAAAAGGAAAAATTCAAATTGATGAATTTGCAAAAGCATTGAAATCAATCTTAAACTAAAGTTAAAAAGTGCAATTTTTTGCACTTTAAATTTTTGCATATATATTGACAAAAGCGCTGATAAAATATAAAATAAGAACAGGAAATTTTGCGAAAAAATAGGAGAAAAGATAATATGATAGAATTTATAAAAACAGTAATACAAAATAGAAAATTAGTATTCCAATTAGGAAAAAATGATTTTAAAAATAGATTTGCAAGTACAAGCTTGGGAAGCATATGGGGATTTTTGCAACCATTTATATTTATGCTAACATATGTTATAGTATTTCAATTTATATTAAAAACACCAAGCTCTGGAAATGAGCCATATGCAGTATGGTTTATACCAGGAATGGCAATGTGGTTATGTTTAAATGACAGCATAATAAGTGCAAGTAATTCAATAAGAGCATATAGCTATTTAGTAAAAAAAGTAGTATTTCCAGTAGATACAATACCAATCATATCAATAATAGCAAGTAGTTTTGTTGCATTATTTTTATTTATAATATCAACAGTTATATGTCTTATATTTGGATTTAGACCAAATATATTAATGGCAATATATATATTAGTAGCAGCATATGCCTTTATAATAGCAGTAACAAGATTTACATCAGCAGTAACTACACTAGTACCAGATTTTTCACAATTATTAAATATATTAATGCAATTATTTTTCTGGTTTACACCAATAGTATGGAATTTGAACATGCTATCTGGACATAATACATTACTAAAAATAGTACAATGTATGCCTTTTACATATTTAGTAACAGGATTTAGAGAAGTATTTATAGAAGGAAACATTGTAACACAAGGACATGGAATATATACAATTGCATTTTGGGTAATAACAATAGCAATATTTATGTGGGGAAATTATATATTTAAGAAAAGCAAAAAAGACTTTGCAGATGTATTGTAAAAATAAGGAAGGATTACAAAATGGAAGAAACAATAGATGTACTATTAGCGACATATAATGGCGAAAAATACTTAGCAGAACAAATAGAAAGTATATTGAATCAAACATATAAAAATATAAGAATTTTAATATCAGATGATTGCTCTAAAGATAATACTAGAGAAATTATAAAAGAATATCAAAAAAAAGATTCAAGAATACATGCATATTTTCAAGAGAACAATTTAGGATATATAAAAAATTTTGAATTTTTAATAAAACAAGTAGAAAGTAATATGTTTATGCTTTCAGACCAAGATGATGTGTGGTTACCAGAAAAAATAGAGAAATCAGCTGAATTAATGAAAAGGGAAAATGCAGATTTAGTTTTTGGAGACTTAGAAATTGTAGACCAAAATTTAAAAACTATAAATCCATCTTTTAATGAATATATGTTATTAAAAAGGAAAATAAATAAATGTATAAAAAATTATAAAGTAAATTATCTTTACAATTGTGTAACAGGATGTACAACATTAATAAAAAGCAAATGGATAGAAAAAATTTTGCCAATTCCATCAAACTCAAAATATGTACCACATGATTATTGGATTGGAATAATGATAGCCTTAGAAGGAAAATTAGCATATGTAGAAAAGCCATATATTAAATATAGACAACATGGAAATAATCAAATAGGAACAGATAAAATATCACATGGATTTACTAAATTAGAAGATGTGAGAAATTTATTTATTAATGTCAAATTAGGAGTATTTGGAACATTTGTAGAAAATAATAGCAGATTTTTAGGACCAGTGCAAGACTTGAATTTAAAAGCATAAAGATATTATAAAATGTTCCATCCACCCATCTTGTACCGCATCCAAGAAGTAATGTTTTCCAGTATCCTTTTACCATTGGAATAAATCCGACTTTATGTTTCTTTCCTTCTGCTTCTTCTGCCTCTAATTTTGCCTGTGCTTTCTTGTAATCTTCTGTTTCCATCATTTCACCTTTTTGACGGATAACGATCACTGTCAAGATAATTGCTGCCAGGAAAGGAATTCTCCATCCCCACGTAAAGAAAATATCTTCTGGTAATAATAATGTTGGTACTGCGATCAAAATAGAAGATAATCCGAATCCAATCGGAAGTCCGATCTGTGGAATCGCTGCATAGAAAGATCTCTTATTCTCTGGCACATTTTCGTATGCCATTAAGATCCCTCCACCCCATGTTCCACCACGTCCAAAGCATTGTGCCAGACGCATTAACTGAAGAACGATAACTACTCCGACTCCTGCGCTTGCTGCTGGTGGCAGGATTCCGATGATCGATGTCGAAATTCCCATCATCAATAAAGATGCATACATCGTAACTTTTCGACCTTTTCTATCACCAATATGTCCAAAGAAAATCGCACCAAATGGACCTGCAATATATCCAATCGCAAATGACATATAAGAAAGGATCAACGCTGTTGTTCCATTTCCCGTCTGTGAAAAAAACACTTTATTAAACACAGTTCCTGCTGCTGTTCCATATAATAAGAAACAATACCATTGCACCGCACTTTCAAACAATGTGATCGTTGCAATTTTTCGAAAATTATTTTTTTCCATATATTTTATCCTCCTTCTTGTTAATCTTCTTCCCCTTCATAGTATTTAAATGGCCATGGTCCTGAATAATCAGCACCCGTTGGAATTGTCTGATAATGTGTATTAATGCGATCTCCTTGAAGATCATGAATCAAATATCCTGGATTTCCAAGGAAGAAGCGATCTCCTCCACCTTTAAATTCCTCTTTTTTCTCTTCCTCTGTAAGATTTATATCATTTTTCCCCCTAAAATCAACTTCCATCTGCATTGCGATCGGTGGACATGTCACACATGGAATTTTATGCCATGATGTAAAAATAGCAGTATGCATATGACCACAACATAACGTAACATTTTCATGTTTATTTAAGATCTGAGCAAGTCTGTCTGCCTGATCAAATCCTTCATCCATTGCTGGCAATCCTGTTACAAATGGTGGATGATGTGTAAATACTAATGTTGGTTTCTCAGGATATTCTGTAATTCTTTCTTCCAGCCACTCTGCTACCCGATCGCTTAATCCACCCGAATGACAAGATGGTTTGCTTGTATCAATTACGATCACTCGAACTGGATATTCATCGATTGTATAGCAGATATAAGGTTTGATATCCTCTTTTACCGGAGTTTCCTCTGTAAACATTTCTAAAAAGAAGTCTCTTTTATCATGGTTCCCAGGAACAATGTAGACTGGTCTTGGAAGTT